>Ga0078972_1004721_pt1 | contig 36470 bp, 28 predicted proteins | sample YelNatPaOPGAMG01_FD_67568 | JGI IMG/M metagenome (GOLD analysis project Ga0078972, IMG submission 67568) | Hot spring thermophilic microbial communities from Obsidian Pool, Yellowstone National Park, USA - OP-RAMG-01 (SPADES assembly) (version 2) | ecosystem: Environmental > Aquatic > Thermal...
CGGCAGAATCCCCATCCCCACGAGGTTGGAGCGATGGATGCGCTCGAAGCTCTCCGCGATCACGGCGCGCACGCCGAGCAGGTTGACGCCCTTGGCCGCCCAATCGCGCGACGAACCCGAGCCGTACTCCTTGCCCGCCAGGATCAACAGCGGCACGTTCTCCTGCTTGTACTTCATCGCCGCGTCGTAGATCGACATCAGCTCGCCGTCGGGCTGGTGGCAGGTCCAGCCGCCCTCCGTGCCGGGCGCAAGCTGGTTGCGCAGCCGGATGTTCGCCAGCGTCCCGCGCACCATCACCTCATGGTTGCCGCGGCGCGAACCGTAGGAGTTGAAATCCTTCGGCTGCACGCCGTGCGCGATCAGGTACTTGCCCGCCGGGCTGTCGGCGGGAATCGAGCCGGCCGGCGAGATGTGGTCCGTGGTGACCGAATCGCCGAGCACCGCGAGCGCGCGCATGTTGCGCAGGTCGCCGGCCGAGGTCTGCGGATCCACCATCTCCTCGAAGTACGGCGGGTGCTTGATGTAAGTCGACTCGCTCCACGTGTAGATGTCCCCGGCGGGAATCTTCACCGAGTTCCACTCCTGGTCGCCCTGGAACACCGCGGAGTATTCCTTCTGGAACATTTCGCCCTTAACGGCGCGGCGCATCGTTTCGCGGACTTCTTCGTCCGAGGGCCAGATGTCGCGCAGGTAAACCGGCTTGCCGTCCTTGCCGGTTCCGAGCGGCTCGTTCTGCAGGTCGATATCGACGCCGCCCGCGAGCGCGTACGCCACGACGAGAGGCGGCGAGGCCAGGTAATTCGCGCGCACCAGCGCGTTGATGCGGCCTTCAAAGTTGCGGTTGCCGCTGAGCACGGCCGCGACGACCAGCTTCTCCTTCTGCACGGCCTCGGCGACCGGTTCGGGCAGCGGCCCGCTGTTGCCGATGCAGGTGGTGCAGCCGTAACCGACGAGGTGGAAACCGAGCGCTTCGAGCGAGGGCATCAGGCCCGCCTCGGTCAGGTAATCGAAGACGACCTTCGAGCCGGGCGCGAGGCTCGTCTTGACCCACGGCTTCGTTTTGAGCCCGCGCTCCACCGCTTTCTTCGCGAGCAGGCCGGCGCCGATCAGCACCGACGGATTCGAGGTGTTCGTGCAGCTTGTGATGGCCGCGATCACCACCGCGCCGTCGCGCAGTTCGGCCTTCGCGCCGTCGGTCGCAATGCGCGCCGTTTTCGGCGCGGCGCCGAGGAAAGCCGCGAAGTTTTTCTTCACGTCGGGCAGGTTGATGCGGTCCTGCGGGCGCTTGGGTCCGGCGAGCGAGGGAACCACCGTCGCGAGATCGAGCTCGACGACATCGGTGAACTTCGGGTCGGGCGCATCGTCGGTGCGGAACAGGCCCTGCGCCTTCGCGTAGGTTTCCACGAGTTCGACCAACTCGGCCGGGCGGTTCGTCATCCGCATGTAGTTCAGCGTCTCGGCGTCCACCGGGAAGAAGCCCATCGTGGCGCCGTACTCGGGCGACATGTTCGCGATCGTGGCGCGGTCGGCCAGGCTCAGCGCGCCGACGCCGGGGCCGAAATATTCGACGAATTTTCCGACCACCTTCTTCTTGCGCAGGATCTCGGTGACGGTGAGCACGAGGTCCGTGGCGGTGCAGCCTTCGGGCAGGCGGCCGTGAAGGCGGAAGCCGATCACGTCCGGCAGCAGCATCGTGATGGGCTGGCCGAGCATGCAGGCCTCGGCCTCGATGCCGCCCACGCCCCAACCGAGCACGCCGAGGCCGTTGATCATCGTGGTGTGCGAGTCGGTGCCGACGACGGTGTCGGGATAGGCGTGCATCGTTCCGTTCGCGCCGGCGGTAAAGACCACCGAGGCGAGGTATTCCAGGTTCACCTGGTGCACGATGCCGGTGTCCGGCGGCACCACGCGCAAATTGCGGAACGCCGACTGGCCCCAGCGCAGGAAAGCGTAGCGCTCCTGGTTGCGCTGGAACTCGAGCCGGGCGTTGGTGCGGAAGGCCTGGTGCGTGCCGAATTCATCGACCTGCACGGAGTGGTCGATCACGAGGTCGGCCGGGATCAGCGGATTGGCGCGCTTGGGATCGGCGCCCATCTTCTTCAGCGCATCGCGCATCGCGGCCAGGTCCACCACGCAGGGCACGCCGGTGAAGTCCTGCAGCAGCACGCGCGCGGGCATGAAGCTGATCTCGCGCGACGAGCGGCCGTCCCAATTGGCCAGAAACTCGATGTCTTCGGAGCTAACCGCGCGGCCGTCTTCGTGCCGCAGCAGGTTTTCGAGCAGAACCTTCATCGAATAAGGCAGGCGGGATGGTTTGCCGACGCCGGCTTTTTCGAGGGCAGAGAGGGAGTGGAATTCGTACTCGCGGCTGCCCATCCGCAGAGTGCTGCTGGTAGAGAACGTGTTCTTAGATGGCATTTGAGGAACATTTTAACGCCGTGGGCGTTGTGGAACTACATGCGCGTGCAGAAAGTGGGTGCAGAATAATGAAAGAGTGAAGGTTTTGCTGATCTCCGCCAACACCGAGACCATCACCCTGCCGGTGCTGCCGCTCGGGCTGGCGTGCGTGGCGGAGGCGACGCGGCGCGCCGGGCACGATGCGCTGATCGTCAACCTGATGTTCTCGCCGGATCGCAAGGCGGCCATCCGGCATGCCATCGAGAGCTTCGAGCCCGAGGTGCTCGGCATTTCGGTGCGGAACATCGACGACCAGGTGATGCAGCCTCCGAACTTCCTGCTGCCTGCGGCGCGCGACGTAGTGGCGGAATGCCGGCGGCACACGCGCGCACCCATCGTGGTCGGCGGCGCCGGGTTCAGTATTTTTCCGGAGAGCGCGCTCGAATTCCTGGGCGCGGATGCGGGCGTGTGGGGCGAGGGCGAGGCGGTGTTTCCGGCGCTCGCCGAGCGGCTCGCGCGCGGCGAGGCCGCGGCGGATCTTCCGGGCGTCGTTCTGCCGGGCCGCAAGCCGGGCGCGCCGGCTTACACGCACAACCTGGACGAGCTGCCGCTGCCCGCTCCGGAATTGTTCGTCCGGCCGGAGGTGCGCGTGCCCGTGCAGACGCGCCGCGGCTGTCCCATGAATTGCAGCTACTGTTCGACGCGCGCCATCGAGGGCGGCCAGATCCGCCGGCGCTCGCCGGAGGCGGTGGTGGCGTGGCTGAAGCAGTTGCGCGAAACCGGCGCGCGCAATTTCGCGTTCGTCGATAACACGTTCAACCTGCCGCCGTCCTATGCCAAGCAGCTTTGCCGGCGCATTACGGAAGCGGGGCTCGATCTCGATTTCTGGTGCATCGTGTACCCGCGCAACGTGGACACGGAGCTGGCGCGGCTGATGCGCGAGGCCGGGTGCACCGAGGTCAGCCTGGGCTTCGAGAGCGGCTGCGACGCGATCATGCGGAGTCTCAATAAACGGTTCACGGCGGAGGAGGTGCGGGCGGTGTCGCGCGCGTTCGCCGACGAAGGCATCGCGCAGCGCGGATTTTTGCTGCTCGGGGGGCCGGGCGAGACGCGCGAGACGGTGGAAGAGAGCCTCGCGTTCGTCGATTCGCTGAAGCTGCAGGGGCTGAGCCTCACGGCGGGCATTCGTATCTACCCCAACACGACACTGGCGCGCCGGGCGGTCGAGGACGGCATTGTCGCTGCGGGCGACAACCTGCTCTACCCGCGCTTCTACATGCGGCCCGAGCTGCGCGAGTGGCTGCCCGAGCGGCTGCGGAGCTTCCGCGCCGCCCGACCGTGGCTGGGCTAGCCGAGCTCGATGAGGCGGCATGCGCCGGCTTCAGCCGCGATTCGGATCCGACCTCGCCCGTGGGGCACCGGCTGGAAATCGAGGGGTCCTCGCCATGAGAACGCGGCACGCCGGCCGCGGCCGCTCAGGCGAGACGCCCCGTCTGCGGCCGGCTCCCGGACTTGAGCGAAACCGTTGGTGGCGTGCTGTATAATCAACGTATAGTTGCATCCCACAGTCGAGGCAGGGACAAAGCGGCACGCGGCCACGCTCGGTAGAACCGGGCTACGGGCGCGCGTCTGTTCCCCGCCCTCGGATATCGATTCCAAGACAACAGGAGGACAATGAGCAAGGAAGACAGCATTGAAGTGACGGGCACCGTAGTCGAGAAATTTCCGAGTGGTCTGTTCAGCGTGCAGTTGGACCAGGATCGCGTCGTGCTGGCGCACCTGGCGGGAAAACTGCGGCGGAACCGCATCCGGGTGCTGGCCGGAGATCGCGTGACCCTGGAGCTTTCGCCTTACGATCTGACCAAGGGCCGAATCACCTACCGCCATAAATAACCTTCCAAACAGCCGCAGGATCCAAGAACGGCCCCGGCCGAGGGGGCTTGGGGTCGCCAGCATGCAGGTACGACTTCCGTGCTAAAACAATGAGTTGACGCCCGAGTATCAGAAAATTCTGTTCATTTTCGGAACCCGGCCCGAGGCGATCAAGCTCTGCCCGGTGATTCAGCATCTGCGGAGCCGGCCGGAGTTCGAAGTGAAGGTATGCGTGACGGCGCAGCACCGTGCGTTGCTGGACCAGGTGCTCGAGGCGTTTGAGGTCCAGCCGGAATTCGACCTCGACAGCATGCAGCCGGACCAGGCGCTGGCCGAATCCACCTCGCGAATTTTGGCGGCGCTGGAACCCGTCATGAGGTCCGTGCGTCCCAATATTGTAATCGTTCAGGGAGACACTACCACTACGCTCTGCGGAGCTCTAGCCGGCTTCTATCATCGTGTTGCAGTGGGGCACGTGGAAGCGGGCTTGCGCACGGGAGATCCCACGCAACCTTTTCCCGAAGAGATGAACCGCGTGCTGACGACGCGGCTGGCGGCGCTGCACTTCGCGGCGACCCCTTGGGCGGCTTCGAACTTGCGGGCCGAGGGCGTGGCCGAAGAGCGCATCGCGGTGACGGGGAACTCGGGAATCGACGCGGTGCTGTATGTGCGGGACCGCCTGGAGAAGGGCGTCCTGCGGGGACGGGAATGGCCGGAGCTGGATCCGTCGAAGAAGCTGATCGTGGTGACGGCGCACCGGCGGGAGAGTTTCGGAGACGGGTTCGAGAGGATCTGCCAGGCCCTGGCGCGGCTGGCGGAACGTCCGGACGTTCAGATCGTTTACCCGGTGCATCCGAACCCGAACGTGCAGGAGCCGGTGAAGCGGATCCTGTGCGGGCGGAAGAACGTGCTCCTGGTGGAACCGCTCGAGTACGTGCCGTTCGTGGACCTGATGCGGCGCGCGTACGTGCTGGTGACGGATTCGGGCGGCATTCAGGAGGAGGGTCCATCGCTCGGCAAGCCGATTCTGGTGCTGCGGGAAAAGACCGAGCGGCCGGAAGCGGTGGAAGCGGGGACGGCGAAGCTGGTGGGCACGGACCCGGAACGAATTCTGGCGGAAACGGAATTATTGATCGAAAACGAGAGAGAATATGGAAAGCGGTCGCATATTCATAATCCGTATGGAGACGGGCAGGCGAGCAAGCGAATCGGAGATCTAATACTCTCATTTTTCAATCGGAAGCAGAGCGTTTCCGCAAATTAAAAAGTTTTGATGTAAAGCCCTCGGGGGGCATAGTAATAAATGGCAGTAGATATAATGGGGCCAGAAGGGGAAGCTGATCGAATGAAAAGCTCCGGCACTCCGGTGAAGGGCAAGAAACCCGCTGTGGAACCTCCTGCGAGCGACCTTGTGGAATTGTTGTCGCAGAAGGTGATCGGGCAGCCCAGCGCGATGAAGTTCATCGTCCCGTACGTGGAGATGTTCCAGGCCGGGCTCGCGCCGGAGGGGCGGCCGGTAGGCGTGTTTCTGCTGCTGGGCCCGACGGGAACCGGGAAGACGAAGACGGTCGAGGCTCTCGCCGAAGTGCTGCACGGCAGCGACAAGAACGTGCTGAAGATCGACTGCGGCGAGTACCAGATGGAGCACGAGGTGGCCAAGCTGATCGGGGCGCCTCCGGGCTACCTGGGGCACCGGGAAACGCAGCCGATGCTGAACCAGCAGAAGCTGAACTCGGTGACGAGCGAGCGTTCGAACCTGTCGATCGTGCTGTTCGACGAGATCGAGAAGGCGGCGCCGTCGCTGACGCGGCTGCTGCTGGGCGTGCTGGACCGGGCGGTGCTGCGGCTCGGAGACAACACGACGGTCAATTTCGAGAACAGCCTGATTTTCCTGACGAGCAACCTGGGCGCGCGGGAGATGATGAAGGAGCTGCATCCGGAGTTCGGATTTGCTTCGGGCGTGCCCACGGAGCGCAGCGATCTGACGAACAAACTGGAGAGCATCGCGCTCGGCTCGGTGCGGAAGCGGTACTCGCCGGAGTTCGTGAACCGGATCGACGCGGTGATCACGTACCAGCCGCTCGACCCGGAGTCGCTGGCGACGATTCTGGACCAGCAGATCGCGGAACTGCAGAGGCACGTGAACACGCGGCTGGGCGAGCGGTACTTTAACATCGAGGTGCCGTTCGAGAGCCGGCAGTTCCTGCTGAGGAAGGGCACGAGCCCGGAGTACGGCGCGCGCGAACTGAAGCGGACGATCCACCGATACCTGACGCAACCGCTGGCGACGATGGTGGCGGCGGGGCGGATCGAGCCGGGCGCGCGGGTGCGCGTCGAGGTGTCCGAGGACAAGGAAAGCCTGACGATCCGCTCGCTCGACCAGGGCGCGGTAAAGGCGCCGCAGCATCCGACGGTGCTGCTGGTGGACGATAACCGCGACCTGCTGCGGTTCCTGGAGCGGCTGATGTCGCAGGCGGGCTGGCGGCTGATGACGGCCGAATCCGCGCAGCAGGCGCAGGAGATCATGGCCGAGCAATTGCCGAACGCGGCGCTGCTCGACTACCTGCTTCCGGACGGCAACGGCGTCGAGCTGGGCGTGCTGCTGCAGCGGAAGGCGAATAATGCGCAGGTGATCATCATGACCGGCGCGCAGTTGACGCCCGAAGAGGAAGCGGTGTGCCAGGAGTACGACTTCCCGGTGCTGCGCAAGCCGTTCCTTGCGAACGATATCCTGAACCTGATCCGCGCGAGGTTATTTCGCTCCTCGGCCGCCGGACGATAACGGCGAGCCCCGGGGAGTGAACCCCCTGGCAAGAAGAACCACGCTGCACGTGCGCCTGCGGTATCCGGGCAGGCGCACGGGGCGGCGCCTCTGATCAGCGATGAGCCGAGCCTGGCAGCCGGCTCAAACGCTTCCGTATCCACGGCCTCATCAAAGAGGCCGGCCACTCCTACAACTTACTACCCGCTCAATTCGGCAAGGCCGTGATCAGCACGGCCATCGTCCCGCAACTCGCGCTCGCAGCGCCGAGTAACTCGTTTAGGTACTAGTACTTATATCTGTCATATTACCCACATTTGAGGCCTATCGGATTGCAGGCAATGCCGCTAGTATTTTGTGTGCACCGTATCCCCTCATTGGGGTAGCTATAGCCCCACCTGAGGGAGTTCTAGGAGCCCAAATGTCGAAAAAGTCGATTGCCATCAGCTTAGCCGCGCCGCTCGTGGCCGGCCTCATCGCGTTAGCCTCGGCCGGCGGCCTGGCGTTCATGTTCGCGGACTTTGCTCCGGCGCCGTGGTCCTCCGCCGGGAGCATGGCCGAAGCGCGGTCCGGCGCGTCTTCCGCGCTGCTTCCCGACGGCCGGGTGCTGGTCACCGGCGGCAGCGGCGCGAACGGGTTGCTGAACAGCGCGGAAATGTACTCACTCGATGGCGGTTTCAGTCCTGAGGCTCCAATGGCGCTTGCGCGCACGGGCCATGTCTCGGTGGCGATGGGCGATGGTCGCGTCCTGGTTGCCGGCGGCACGACGACCGGCGGCGGGATCACCAATAGCGCCGAAATCTTCGATCCGGTAACGTCGTCGTGGAGTGAGGTGCCTGGCGGCATGATCGAGCCGCGCACCGGGGCTACGGCATCGTTCCTGCAGGACGGACGCGTTCTGATCGCCGGGGGCGCCAACTCCTCCGGGGGTGTCAGCTCGACAGTGGAAATCTTTAACCCCGCGACGAACACCTTCGCCATGGCCGGCCCGCTTTCCTCGCCTCGGCAAAATCACGCCGCGGCAGTTCTACCGGATGGCCGCGTCCTGATCACCGGCGGCTCGGACGGTAAACGGGCGCTTGCGACGACCGACATCTTCGACCCGGCTACGGATTCCGTGAATCCCGGACCGGCGCTGCTTGGGGCCCGGCAGAGGCACTCGGCCACCACGCTGCTGGACGGCAGCGTGCTGATAGCGGGCGGAAGTGACGGCTCCACCGATCTGGCAACCGCAGAAGTCTGCAACCCTGTCACAGGCGCTGTCTCCGCCGTGGGCAATCTCGCGGTGGCTCGCAGCGGCCATCTCGCGTTCCTGCTTCCGAACAACAACGCCGTGCTGATCGTGGGCGGCACTTCCGGCGGCGCCGCGCTGGCCTCGGCTGAGCTTTACACGCCGGCATCGCAGGCGTTCGCCCCGGCGGGATCGCTTTCCGCGGCGCGGTCGGCCGCAGTCGGCACGGCCTTGCAGTCGGATGGATGGTTATTGGTCGCGGGCGGAACGGACGGCTCTAACGTGCTTCCGACCGCCGAGTTGTACCATTTCGCCACCGTTAGAACCAACCTGGGCGACTACTCGCCGGGTCAGAAGGTGTACATGTCCGGCTCGGGCTGGCAACCGGGCGAGACGGTCACCCTGCAGTTGCAGGAAGTGCCCGCCGGCGATGTGCACGCCCCGATAACAGCTACCGCGGATTCCTCCGGCAAAATCCTGACCAACCAGTTTGCTCCCGACGACAACGACCTGGGGGTGCGGTTCTATCTGACGGCGACCGGGGCGAGCTCCGGATTGCGCGCGTACGCTACATTCACGGATGGAAATCCGAAAATTAACAAGGTCCTTCCCAACGCGGGCCCGGTCGCTGGAGGTACGATCGTCAGGATCAAAATCGGCAACTTCGCCGACGCTCCGGGGCTGACGTACACAGTAACATTTAGCAATGGAAAAGATTCAACAAGCGTCAGCGGCACTCGCGCCGGGAACTCCACTTTGACCGCCACCACCCCGGCGTGCCCGGGTACATGTACGGCCTCGCAAACCCGTGTAGGTATCACGGTCACCAGCAGCAATGGCGACTCCGCTAGTGATAATAACGCATTCACTTATACCGGATCCGCAGCAAATACCGCTCCGACGGCTGATGACTTCACTACGACAGTGAATGAGAATGGAACTGTCACGATAACGCTTACCGGCCATGACGCGCAAACGAAAGAACTGAAATTCTATACTCCTGATACGGGGTACGTTTACGGGAGCCCCTATACCGACGACACTCTGACCGCCCCCGCGCATGGCACTCTGAGTAACTTTACCGATCAGTTCGGTACCGGCTCCCCAGGCGCTTACAGCGATACCGCGACACTGACGTACCAACCCAATTCGAACTTTTCCGGAACTGACACTTTTACGTTTTATGTCGCGGATTCCGACGGGCTCTATAGCGATGAAGCGACAGTTACCATCACTATCAATGCGGTCGCCAGCAAGCTCGCGTTCAGTAGCTCCGCGGTTTCGGGAAGCGTTGGCGCATGCCTGGGGCCGCTCACCGTCCAGGTGCAGGATGGAGGCGGAAATGCGGTGGCGGTCAGCAGTAATACGAGCGTTAGTCTTACGACAGGCTCGGCAGGCGGCGCCTTCTATAGCGATGCGGCCTGCGGCAGCGGCATCACCGCCGTCACGATCCCTGCAAATTCGAGTTCCGCCAGCTTCTATTACAAAGATACAAGCGCCGGCTCGCCCACAATCACCGCGTCCTCCGGCACGCTGACCCAGGCGACCCAGGTAGAAACCATTACCAAGGCGTCCACGACGACCGCAGTCGCCACGAATAACAGCACGGCCAGTTACGGTCAAGAGGTCACCCTCACCGCCACCGTAACTCCATCCGCCGCGACCGGATCTGTGCAGTTCGCTTACAGCACGGACGGCGGCGCGACGTTCACGAATATCACGGGCGGCTCGGTGACCTTGAGCGCCGGCCAGGCCCAACTCGTGACCCAGGCGTTACCGGCAGGAACCACGACCGTGCAGGCCACTTACGCCGGCGACTCGAACTATACCGGCAGCTCCGGCACCGCGGCCCAATCCGTCGGCAAGGCGACAGCCTCGTTCAGTTCTCTGACCGCGAGCCAGAGCGTGCCGTATGGGACCGCGAGCGTCACCCTGAGTGGAAAACTCACGGGAACGCCGGTGAACCCGCCGTCCGGAAGCACCGTGAGCGTCTCCATCGGGACCGGGACGGCGTCGGGCACCGGAACGACGGACGCCAGCGGCCATTTCTCCGTAACCGTAAGCACCGCCAGCCTGGACGCATCGGCGACGCCGTACACAATCAGTTACAGCTACGGCGCAACCACCAATTTCGCAGGCGCAACGGACGGCACGACGACGCTGACAGTCACCGCCGCGAAAACCACCACCAGTATCACCCCGTCAAGTATCTCCAAGGTCTACGGAGTTGGCGATACGTTTACGGCTACGGTGGAGAATATCGACACCAACGCCACCCCGGCCGGCTCCGTCAAGTTCACGGTCAGCAATGGTTCGGCGACGGTAGGGACCTTCATCGCGTCAGTGAGCGGCAGCGGAAACACTGTAACCGCCACCTTCCCGCTCTCGGATTTGTCCGGCTTCCCGCTGCCGGCAGGGAGCTACGCGGTCACGGCAGAGTTTGTGCCGTCACCGGCGAATTTCACCGCCAGCAGTTCGGACGCCGCATCCCTGACCATCACGAAGGCGACGCCGTTATTCAGTAATTTGAGCGCGCCGGCGATCTACTACGGCGCCACGCCGACCAGCCTCGGCGGCACGATCAGCTACACCGTCGGCTCTGCAGTTTACTATCCGACCGGGAACGTCTCAATTACCGTGAACGGCGTGGCTAAGCAGGCGGCGATTGGGACGAACGGGGTTTTCTCTGTCAGCTTTGATACCTCAGTACTCGGAGTGTCCGGAAGTCCATATACGATCACGTACAGTTACTCGGGAGATAGTAATTTCACCAGCCTGACTGACACCACGAAAACGCTGAAGGTGGCCGCCGCGAGGACAACAACAAACATCAGTCCATTGAATGACTCCAAGATCTACAGAGTTGACGATACGTTCACCGCCACTGTGAAAAATACGGACACGGGCGCCACGCCGGCCGGCTCCGTCACGTTCACGGTCACCAGTGGCACGGTGACGTTGGTGACCCTTACCCCATCATTCGGCGGCAGCGGCAACGCTGCAACGGCAACGTTTAAGCTCTCGGATTTATCGTCGCCGTTGCCTGTAGGATCTTACACGATCACTGCGGAGTTTATCCCGTCATCCAATTTCGCCGAAAGCAGGGCGTCCACATCGTTCACTGTCCTGAAGAGGCCCACGACCATCGTATATGGCGGGCCCGCGGAGGCGATGTACGGTGACTGCCTAACGACGTTCACGGCTGTTCTAACGGATACGACCACAAGCACCGCGCTGCCCGGAGAATCGATTACATTCAAGATCACCGACTCCGCGCAGAATGTCGTCGCCACCGGAACGGCAACCACTGACTCGACTGGCACGGCTACGGTCTCGATACCACTGAACCTGAACGCCGCCACATACAGCGCAAACGCATCGTTTGACGGAGACGCGATATATGCACTGAGCGCAACCGGCAACACCGGAAACTTTAAGATTCAAAACAGCACGTACGCCGGACCGGTTGCCGGGCAGCCCCTCTATACCGGCTCGCCGATCTTCTGGACGGCGAATTCAACGTCCAGTACGGCAACCATGACCCTGAGCGCTGTCATTCAGGACACCGGGAAAACGTTCGGCAGCCAAATCTGTTACGGAGACATCCGGACAGCCAGGTTGACCTTTGCGTTCCGGAATGGAGACGGATCGTACACGCCCATCTCCAACCAGACGGCAAATCTGCCAGTGGGTCTGGTTGATCCAGCGAATCCACACGTCGGCACTGCCTCAACCATCGTGCAATACAATCTGGGCAACAGCAGCTATGACTCTTTCCAACTCGCGGTGATAGCGAAAGGAAACTACGACTTGAACCAGATCAGTCAGGACAGTGAGATTGGTGTGGCGGTGCCCGGTACCCCGAACAGCATTGTTGGCGCCGGCAGTCTGGACCTCCGGAAGCTCACTGCCAGCGGACCTTCAACCACGAGCACGTATCCAGCCGCGAGCGGATTCCTGGGTAATGCGATTGACGACAACAATCCACTTTTGTGGGTCACCGCCAACGTGACCTACAACAAGAGCAATACGAATCCACAGGGCAACGTCGTTGTGCGCTTCAGTAGTTTCAACAAGCCTGATGGCACGGTGGATACGAAGCTGCATAATTACCTGATTAAGAGCAACTCCATCGCGAGTCTGGCCGCGTTGAAGTCCGGCGACTACTCGTTCACCGCCAAGGCGACGGTCCAGGATCAGGACACCGGGACCTCTCTGGACGGCGGCGCGACAATGCAGGTGACCCTCACGAGCGGCACGCCTGGTCTGATCGCGATTTCAGTGCAGAGCAGCAAGAAGGGCGGGCCTATGTGGATCTCGACCGCTTGGGATCCAAGCAAGGGCACTACAGTCGAGAAGCAACTACAACCCAACTCGCAGATAACGGCAAACTAGACAGTCCCGGCGCCCCGGTTCCAACCATTGGAGCCGGGGCGCCGATTTTTGCCCATCCCGCCAAGGACTTGTATTCTGCTTCCGGCGAGTGGAGCGGATTGGCGGGAACAATTTCGTGCGTGCGGGTGTCATATCCGCATGCACGATCTCCGGTACGCCCTCCGCGTCCTCCTGAGAAACCCCGCCTTCGCCGCCGCGGCGGTGCTCACTCTCGCGCTCGGCATCGGCGTGAACAGCGCGATTTTCACCGTCATCAACACCGTCCTTCTGAAGCCCCTGCCTTATCGCGATCCCGGACGGCTCGTCATGATCTGGGAGACGATGAAGGCGAATCCCAACCAGTTTCCCGATCCGAGCGCCGTTAAGAGGATACAGCACTGGCCCGCGACATCCGACCAGGTAAAGCGCTGGCGGGAGTTGAATCATTCCTTCGAAGCGATTGCCGGGTACGCTCCCGGACAGTTCAGCATCAGCGGACAGGGCGAGCCGGAGCGCATGCGCGGGATGCTCGTGACGCAGGACTTTTTCCGGATGCTTGGCGCGCAGCCGGCGCTGGGGCGCGTGTTCCGGCCGGAGGAGATGCAACCGGGGGACGACCGGGTGATCGTGCTCAGTTACGGATTCTGGCAGGAGCGTTTCGGCGGCAATCCGGGCGCGCTCGGCGCGACAGTCGGCGTGGACGGCTATCCGCACACCGTGATCGGCGTGATGCCCGCGTCATTCCGGATCGCGCTGCCGCAAGCGGAGCCGGAAGCCGGGTTCTGGCTGCCGACCTCGCGCGACAACATGCCGCGGCGAAGATTCGTGATCGTGACGGCTGCCGGGCGGCTGCGGCCGGGGGTGCGGATCGAGCAGGCGCAGGCGGAGATGAGCGCGATCGCGGTGCAGATTTCGGGCGAGTCGCCGCTGAACCGCGATCGCGGGATTCACCTGGCGCCGATGGCGGAGGAGATGCAAGGGGACGTGCGGCCGGCGCTGCTGGTGCTGCTGGGCGCGGCAGGATGCGTGCTGCTGATCGCGTGCGCGAACATCGCGAACCTGCTGCTGGCGCGGTCGGCGGCGAGGCAGCGGGAGATGGGGATTCGCGCGGTGCTCGGCGTGAGCCGCGGGCGCCTGATGCGGCAGGTGCTGACGGAGAGCGTGGCGCCGGCGCTGGCCGGTGGCGCGCTCGGCGTGCTGTTCGCGCATTGGGGCGTGAAGGCGCTGGTGGCGGCGACGCCGAAGAACCTGCTGCCGCGGGCGGCGGAGATCGGGATCGACGGGCGCGTGCTGCTGTTCGGACTGGCGCTGTCGGTGGCGACGGGCGTGCTGTTCGGGCTGGCGCCGGCGTGGCAGGCAGCGCGGCGGGCGGCGCGCGGAGAGCTCGGGGAAGCGCTGAAGGAAAGCGGCCGGACAACGACGGGCGGGCGCGGGATCGTGCTCGGCAAGGCTCTGGTGGTGATCGAGACGGCGCTGGCGCTGGTGCTGCTGGCGGGAGCGGGGCTGCTGGTCCGCAGCTTCGTGCGGCTGACCGGCGTCGAGGTGGGCTTTCGCACGAACAGGATTCTGACCGTTGGCGTCACGCTGCCGGATTCGAAATACCGCGAGGATCCGGCGAAGGTCGAATTCGCGCAGCGCTGGCTGGAGCGCGTCCGCGCGCTTCCTGGCGTGGAGGATGCGGCGGTCACAAATTCCATTCCGGTGCTGCCGCACATGAGCTGGGGATTCAGTTTCGCGATGGAAGGCCCGAACGGGAGGCAGGAGGCCGCCGCCACCCTGCGCTCGGTGACGCCGGACTATTTCCGGGTATTCGGCTTGCGGATTCGCAAAGGCCGGCTGTTCACGGCGGCCGACTCGGCGGCGGAACCAATGCTCGTCAATGAAGCATTCGTGCGCCGGTATTGGCCGAACGCGCCGGCGAATTCCACCGAGCCGCTGGGACGCCACGTTTTCTTCCATGACCAGCCGCACGAAATCGTGGGCGTGCTCGCGGACGATAAGCAGGGAGGACAGGCGCGCGAAACGACCGGCGAGCTTTACACGATGTTCCAGACGGTGCCGGCGGGATCGATGGCGCTGGTGGCGCGCACGGCAGGCGAGCCGATGGCGATGGTTCCGGCAATACGGGATGCGGTGCGCGGGATCGACCGCGACCAGCCGCTGCAGGATATCCAGACGATGGACGATGTGATGTACAAGTCGGTGGCGACGCCGCGGTTCCGCATGCTGCTGCTGAGCGTGTTCGCGGGCCTGGCGCTGGTGCTGGCGGCGGTGGGGATTTACGGCGTGATCTCGTACGGGGTGGCGCAGCGGACGCACGAGATCGGGATCCGGATGGCGGTGGGCGCGGAGCGGGGCGACGTGCTGCGGATGGTGATCGGGCAGGCGCTGGCGCTCGCGGCCGCGGGCGTGGCGCTCGGCCTGGCGGGCGCGGCTGCGGCGACGCGGGTGCTGGCGAGCGTGCTGTTCGGCACGCGTCCGATGGACGCGTTGACGCTGGCGGCGGTCTCGCTGGGGCTGCTGGCGGTGGCAACTGCGGCCGGATACATTCCCGCGCGGCGCGCGACGCGGGTGGACCCGATGACGGCGCTGCGGTGGGAATAAACTGAAGTGTGGCCGGCACACTATACCTGGTTTCGACACCGATAGGGAACCTGGAGGACATCACACTGCGCGCGCTGCGAGTGCTGCGGGAGGCGGACCTCCTGGCGTGCGAGGACACGCGGCAGACGCGCAAGCTGCTGGAGCATTACGGCATTCGGAAGGCGGCAATCAGCTATCACGAACACAACGAGGCGGAGCGCGCGGAGGAGTTGCTCGAGAAGCTGAACGAAGGCGCGAACGTCGCGCTGGTGTCCGACGCGGGGACGCCGCTGGTGTCCGATCCCGGCTACCGACTGGTGGTGCGGGCGGCGGCGGCGGGCGTGCGCGTGGAGCCGATCCCCGGTCCGTCGGCCGTACTGGCGGCGCTCGCCGCCTCGGGCCTTCCGACCGACGAATTCCACTTCGGCGGGTTTCTGCCGGCACGCTCGAGCCGGCGCCGCAAAGCGCTCTCGCGCTTCAAGGACGAGCAGGCCACGCTGATCTTCTACGAAGCGCCGCACCGGATCCGCGAAACGCTGGAAGACATCGACGCGGTGTTCGGCGCGCGGCCGGTGGTGCTGGCGCGCGAGCTCACGAAGACACACGAGGAATTCCTGCGCGGGACGGCGTCGGAGCTGCTGAAGGCGCACTTTCCGGCGAAGGGCGAGTTCACGGTGCTGATCGGAAAGGCAGCGGCTCGGGAGACTGTCGAAGAGATAGCTATCGAAGAGGCAGTCGCGGCGCGGATCGAGGCAGGCATGGACCGCATGGAAGCCATCAAGGCCGTCGCGCGCGAGCGCGGGCTGTCGAAGCGCGAAGTGTACCGGCTGGCGCTCGAAGAGTAATATCCGGACGGCGCATTCGATATAATTAAGTAAATCGTCAGTCACTGAAGCGCCCGAAAAGTAGAGGGGTTTGGGTTCAAGGCGCAACAGCGGGCGCGGGGAATGGGGTTGAGGACGCTACGAGCCGCCGGTCCGGTCGCGGACTGAGACGGGCGTGTGTGCCGCCCGGACCTCACGCCGCATTTGCGTACGCTTATCCGAGGCATCTCACCACAAATCTCGCGATGTAAGGAGGCCTGCATGCGAATCGACTCGTTTCTGGAACGGAGTGCGGCGCTTTTTCCGGACAAGGTGGCACTAGTCTGCGGCGAACGCCGGCTGACATACGGCGAAATCGAAGACCAGGCGAACCGGTTGGCTCACGCGATGATCGCGGCCGGCATCCAACGCTGGGATCGGCTTGCGATTTACCTGGAAAACTCCCCCGAGGCGGTGGTGTCGATCTTCGCAGCGCTGAAGGCGCGCGGCATCTTCCTGGCGATCAACCCTTCGACCAAGGCCGACAAGCTGGCGTTCATCTTGAATAACTGCCGCGCGAAAGCTTTGATCACGGACCGGGCGCGGCTGGGCGAGGCCGAAGCCGCGCTGCCGCAGACGCCGCATCTTGAAAGCGTGTGGGCAGCGGGGGTGGAAGAAGATTCGATCGGCGCTAAGCGCATCCTCTCGCTCACGGCATGCCTGGACGGCGGGGAGCGGCCGGGCCGGCCTCGAGAGGAGAGCATCGATGTGGACCCCGCGGCGCTGATCTACACGTCCGGCTCGACGGGAAAGCCAAAAGGGGTGCTGGTAACGCACCTGAACATGTGGACCGCGGCCGAAGCGATCACGACGTGCCTCAAGAACAGGGCCGATGACGTAATTTTGAGCGCGCTGCCGATTGCGTTCAATTACGGGCTTTACCAGGTGCTGATGGCGTTCAAGATCGGGGGGCGAATCGTGCTCGAGCGCTCTTTCCGCTATCCCTTCGCGGTCGTCGAACGGCTGATCCAGGAAGAGGCGACGGGGCTGCCGCTGGTGCCGACGATGGCTTCGATTCTGCTGCAAATGGATCTTTCCAAGTACCGCTTTCCCGCACTGCGGTACATCACGAATACGGCCGCGGCGCTGCACGCGCGCCACATCGAGGGCCTGAGGAAGGCATTTCCGGGCGCGGAGATTTTCTCCATGTACGGTCTGACCGAATGCAAGCGCGTCTGCTGCCTGCCTCCGGACCAGATCACGGTGCGGCCGAACTCGGTCGGCAAGGCGCTTTCGAACACGGAAGCGTACATCGTGAACGAAGCGGGCGAGCGGGCGCGGCCGGGGGAAACAGGCGAACTGGTGGCGCGCGGCTCGCATGTGATGAGCTGCTATTGGGAAATGCCGGAAGAGACGGACAGGGTGTTGAAACCCGGCCCGTTCCCGGGAGAGAAGGTGCTCTACACAGGCGACCTGTTCAGGATGGATGAGGAAGGCAATCTGTATTTCGTGGGCCGCAAGGACGATATCATCAAGACGCGCGGCGAGAAAGTGAGTCCGAGGGAAGTCGAGGACGTGCTGTACGGCCTGGAAGGCATCGCGGATGCCGTCGTCGTCGGAGTACCCGACGAGGTGCTCGGTGAGGCGATCAAGGCGGTCGTCAGCCTTCGTCCCGGCGCGCAATTGACGGCGCGCGACGTGCTGCGGCACTGCGCGCGGCGGCTGGAGGATTTCATGGTGCCGAAGTACGTGGAATTTCGCGAGTCGCTGCCGGTCACCGCCACCGGGAAGATCAGCCGGCGCATGGTCGCCGGGGGACGGCCGGCGTGATCCGATCCCGCGTCCCGCCTGCGGGAAAACGGGGCGCGGAAGTAATCTCCGGCCCCTTTCCCTAAAAGCAGGACCTGAGATACTCCCTGTTAGAATTGAACTAGTATTTGCCCGGGGGGCGGTAACTCCATCGGGCGCGAGGAGGGGCGATGCCGGCCGAGCAAGGAACATCCAGGTCGCGATTTACAGCAATTACGCCGGAGGACCTGCCTGCGGTGCGCAAGTTCCTGGCGGCAGCTTTCGAATCGCCGGACGACGCTCCGTTTCTCAACGAGCAGCTCTTCGACTGGAAATGCTTCGAGCCGCGGCCCGACTGGCCGCTCAACCGCGGAATCCTTTTGTGGAAAGGCGAGAATCTGCTGGCGTACGCGACGGTGGTGCCGGGGACGTGGCTGGCGGCGAGCGGCCCGGTATCGTCGGTGCTGCCGATCGATTGGGCGGCCGACCCCTCGGTGCCGGGCGCGGGGACGGTTCTGCATCGAAAGATGTGGTCTCTCTCGAAGGTGGTGCTGCACGTAGGCGGGACTATGCAGGCGCGGACCCTGGTGCCGCACCTCGGGCTGGAACGATACGCCGATATCGAATGGTATAGCCGGATTCTGCGCCCGTTCCGGCAGTATCGCATGCGGCCGCACAGGGATTACAAAGCGCCGGCGCGATTCGCGCGGAACGTATGGTGGAGCCTGCCGAAGCTCCCGCGCGCGCCGGAACGCTGGTCGGCCGAGCGGGTCGAGCGGTTCGAAGACGCCATGCTGCCCGAATTTGCCGCGCCGGTGCTGGCCCGGTTCACGCCTCCGGCGCGCACTGCGGCTCTGCTTGACTATATGCTTCGGTGTCCCGGCGCACAATTTTCCGGGTATGTGGTGAAGGAGGCGGGGAGCATTCGCGGCTTCTTCGTTCTTGCGCACCTTGCCGGGCAGACTCGCATTGCCGACCTGGAAGTGAACTCGACGGAGGCGGGCGACTGGGCCGCGGCCTACTCGCTGGCGCTGCGGGAGGCTGCACGCGATCCGCGGGCGTGCGAAGTGGCGGCAGTGGCCTCCACGCCGCTGGGTAAGGCGGCACTGATCGAGACCGGCTTCCGGCAGCGCGGTTACGAGCCGGTGTGGATCGGCGATTCCGAAAACGCGCTCCGCGACGCGGCCCCGCTGCACATCTCGATGCTCGAATGGGACGGCGCGTATCTTTGTAACCCATCAGATCCTTTTCTCACTTAGAGCCCCCGGCTTACAGCCATTCGCGGAAAAAATCGGGAAATGAGTATCCTGTCACCGGTTTTTTGGCGCGCCGGGGGGATTGGGTATAATGTAAGTACATCGTAAGTGACTGGGAAAGCCCGTATCAGTGAGGGCTAAGTTCGCGACGCCGCGGTGGTGTGTCCAACGCCATAGCGCACGGATGGGCCAGCGGGGATGTGCGGAATCGCGGGTTACATTAATTTCGACGGCACGCCGGCGGACGCGGCCGTGCTCGAGGACATGATCGGCGCCCTGGCTCACCGGGGGCCGGACGAGCACGGCGTCTATACCGGCGCCGGAGCGGGCCTGGCGCACGCGCGGCTCAGCATCATCGACCTTTCCGGCGGCCGCCAGCCGATGGCGAGCGAAAGCGGCTCGCTGCACATCACGTTCAACGGCGAAATCTTCAACTACCTGGAACTGCGCGCCGAGCTGATCCGCCGCGGGCGGAATTTCCGGACGAACTCGGATACCGAGGTGCTGCTGCGCCTCTACGAAGAAAGGGGCGAGGACTGCCTCGGCGAACTGAACGGGCAGTGGGCGTTCGCCATCTGGGACGAGCGCGAGCGGCGGCTGTTTCTCTCCCGCGACCGGCTGGGCGTGCGGCCGCTATTCTATGCGAAAACTCCGCGTTCGCTCATCTTCGCTTCGGAAATCAAGGCAATCTTCATGCATCCGGAGGCGCCGCGGGAGTTCGATCCGGTGGGCCTGGACGAAATCTTCACGCTGTGGGGGACCGTGCCGCCGCGCACGGCTTTTCGCGGCGTTTACGAATTGCCGCCGGGCCACTCGGCCGTCGTAAAGAGCGGGGAGATGGCGGTGCGGCGCTACTGGGCGCTCGACTACACGCCGGAACCGGGGCCGCCGCGGCCCGAGGGCGAGTATGTCGAGGAGCTACAGGCGCTGCTGGCCGACGCCGTGCGCCTGCGGCTGCGCTCGGATGTTCCGGTGGGCGCCTACCTGAGCGGCGGCCTGGACTCCACCCTGGTCGCCGCGCTCGTAAAGAGATCCTGCGGCGCGCGCTTCCAGACGTTCTCGATCGCGTTCGACGATCCCGAGTTCGACGAGAGCGCGTACCAGAACGAGGCGGCGCGCTTTCTGGACACCGAGCACGAGCAGGTGCGGCTGGCGGGCGAGGAGATTGCGAGCGCATTTCCGGAGGTAGTCTGGCACGCGGAGAAGCCGATCCTGCGCACGGCGCCCGCGCCGCTCTATCTTTTATCCCGCCTGGTGCGGCGGAGTGGATACAAGGTGGTCCTGACCGGAGAAGGCGCGGACGAGATGTTCGGCGGGTACGACATCTTCAAAGAAGCGAAGATACGGCGTTTCTGCGCGGCTCATCCGGACTCGAAGCTGCGCCCGCTGTTGCTGAAGAGATTGTATCCGTACTTGAAGAACATACAGGCGCAGCCGCTCGGATATCTGAATGCGTTTTTCCAAGTTACCGAAGATAGTAAATCGGATCCGTTTCTCTCGCACCGCCCGCGGTGGGAACTTACTTCCCGGCTGAAGCTATTTTACTCGGATGAAGTGAAAGCGAGCCTGCGGGGCGCGGACGCTCTCGCGGCTGTAGCGGAAACCGTTCCGGAATCGTACTTCGGATGGGACTGGCTCGCCCGGGCGCAGTACCTGGAAGCGTCATTGCTGCTGCCCGGCTACATCCTTTCCTCACAGGGCGACCGCATGGCGATGGCGCACTCGGTGGAGGCGCGGTTTCCGTTCCTGGACCACAGAGTGGCGCGATTCGCGGCGAAGCTTCCGGCGCAACTGAAGCTCAAGGCGCTGAACGAGAAGTACATTCTGAAGCGCGCGGCCGGGGGGCTGGTTCCGCCGGCAGTGGCGCGCCGGAAGAAGCAGCCCTACCGCGCGCCGGAAGCATCCAGTTTCTTTTCGCGCTCTTCGGATTACGTAACGGAGATGCTGTCGGCGGCGCGCATCCGATCGGACGGCATCTTCGATGCGGCCGCCGTGGAAAGGCTTTCATTAAAAGTTCGCCAGGGCGGCGCAATCGGCATCAAAGACAACATGGCGCTGGTCGGGATACTCTCGACCTCGCTCTTGCTCGATCAATTCATCAACCACTTCAGGGGGGTTCAGACATGCAGGCAACGGAACGCGAGATCCTGCGCCAGTTCGTGATCGAGAATTTCCTGTTCGGCCGGGAAAACGGTCTGCGCGACAGCGACTCGTTCCTGGAGAACGGGATTATCGATTCGACGGGCGTGCTCGAGCTGGTCGGTTTTCTGGAGCGGCGGTTCGGCATCGCGGTGGCCGATGACGAACTGGTGCAGGAGAACCTCGACTCGATCGAGAACCTCACTCGATTTCTTGCGCAAAAGGAGAGGCACGCCGCGTAAGGAGGCCGCGATGCGAATCGATTCGTTTCTGGAACGGAGCGCGGCTCTTTTCCCGGAGAAGGTGGCGCTGGTCTGCGGCGAGCGCCGGCTTACTTATCGACAGCTTGACGACCAGGCGAACCGGCTGGCGCACGGCCTGATCGCGGCCGGGATCCGGCGCTGGGACCGCGTGGCGATTTACCTGGACAACTCCCCGGAAGCGGTGGTATCGATCTTTGCCGCACTTAAGGCGCGCGGGATCTTCCTGGTGATCAATCCGACGACGAAGGCCGACAAGGTCGCGTTCATCCTGAACAACTGCCGGGCGAAGGCGCTGATCACGGACCAGCCGCGGCTGAACGAAGCCGTGCCTGCGCTGCCCGGGGCGCCGCATCTGGAAACGGTGTGGCTTTCCGGAGCGGAGCAAGAACCGGGGGGCGCCAGGCGGACCCTCCCGCTCGACGCGTGCCTGAACGGCCCCGAGCGGCCGGGCCGCCCCGCGGAAGAGAACATCGGAGTCGATCCGGCGGCGCTGATCTACACCTCGGGATCCACCGGCAGGCCGAAAGGCGTGCTGATGACGCACCTGAATATGTGGACGGCGGCCGACTCGATCACCACCTACCTCGGAAACACGGCCGACGACGTGATCCTGAGCGCGTTGCCGCTCTCGTTCGATTACGGGCTCTACCAGGTGCTGATGGCGTTCAAGGCAGGCGCGCGGGTCGTGCTGCAGCGCTCGTTCCGCTATCCGTTCGCGATCGTCGATCAGATGCTGCGCGAGGCGGTCACCGGTCTTCCGCTGGTGCCGACGATGGCTTCCATCCTGCTGCAGATGGACCTCTCGAAATACCGCTTCCCCGCCCTGCGCTACATCACGAACACGGCGGCGGCGCTGCCGACGCATCACATCGAGCGGCTGCGGAACGTGTTTCCGGGCGCGAAGATTTTCTCGATGTACGGCCTGACGGAATGCAAGCGCGTGGCGTATCTGCCGCCGGAGCAGATCGGGATACGGCCGAAGTCGGTCGGCAAGGCGATTCCGAATACGGAAGTGTACATCGTGAACGAGGCCGGCGAGCGCGTGCCGCCGGGCGTGACGGGCGAGCTCGTCGTGCGCGGCTCGCACATCATGAAGGGCTATTGGGAGATGCCGGAAGAGACCGACAGGATCCTGAAGCCCGGCCCGTTCCCCGGCGAGAAAGTCCTGTATACCGGTGACCTGTTCACGATGGACGAGGAAGGCTACCTCTACTTCGTGGGGCGCAAGGACGACATCATCAAGACGCGCGGCGAGAAGGTGAGCCCGAAGGAAGTGGAGGACGTGCTGTACAGCCTGGACGGGGTGGCGGACGCGGTCGTCGTGGGAGTGCCCGACGAGGTGCTCGGCGAGGCGATCAAGGCGGTCGTCAGCCTTCGGCCCGGCGCGCAACTGACGGCGCAGGACGTGCTGCACCACTGCGCGAAACGGCTGGAGGACTTCATGGTGCCGAAGTACGTGGAATTCCGCGAATCGCTGCCCAGCACGGCGACCGGCAAGATCAGCCGGCGAATGGTCGCGAAGGGAGAGACGGCATGACAAACGCGCGCCTCGCGTTTTCGCGCGACGCACTGAACATCAATGCGGCAGAGACGGCCGAGCGCATCGCGGCCTCCATCCGGGAAATGGTGACGAAGCGCCTCCGAAAGAAAGGCGCGGTGGTGGCGCTTTCGGGCGGAATCGACAGCAGCGTGACGGCGGCGCTGTCGGCCGGCGCGCTGGGGCGGGAGCGCGTGTTCGGCCTGCTGCTGCCGGAGGCGGACTCCTCGCCCGACAGCCTGCGCCTGGGGCGCGAGCTGGCCGAATGGCTCGGCATCGAATACGCCGTCGAGGACATCACGCCGATCCTCGAAGGAGCGCGCTGCTACGAGCGGCGCGACGCCGCCATACGATCGCTGATTCCCGAGTACGGGCCCGGCTGGAAATCGAAAATCGTGCTGCCGGAGAGCGCGGCGGGCTCCGTCTATCCGATTTTCTCCGTGGTCGTGCAATCGCCCCAAGGCGTGGTCAGGAGGGCGCGGCTCACGGTCGAGACTTACCTCGCCATCGTTGCGGCCGTGAACTTCAAGCAGCGCACGCGGAAGATGCTCGAGTATTACTACGCCGACCGGCTGAATTACGCTGTCGCAGGCACGCCGAACCGGCTGGAGTACGACCAGGGTTTCTTCGTCAAGAACGGCGACGGCGCGGCGGATTTCAAGCCGATCGCGCACCTGTACAAGACGCAGGTCTACGCGCTGGCGAGGCATCTGGGAATCCCCGCGGAGATCCAGACGCGGCCCTCGACGACGGACACGTATTCGATGCCGCAATCGCAGGAGGAGTTCTATTTCGCGCTGCCGAACGAGCTGATGGACCTGTGCCTCTACGGTAAGAACAACGGGGTCGAGCCCGCGCTCGTGGCGCCGGCCGCCGGCCTGACGGTGGAAGCGGTCGAAAGGGTGTACGCGATGATCGATTCCAAGCGCCGCGCAACGCGCTACCTGCATACGCCGGCGTTACTTGTCGAACCTGTCGAAGAGCCCGGCCGATGATGCCGGCCGATTGGGAAAATCCGGAGCTGCTGGCGGGGCCGCGCCGGCGTGAGGCCACGATCGAGCTGCTGGTGTTCCTGTTCCTGATCGTGCCGTCGATGACGATCACGTATTTTCTTCCGGGAGGACCCGCGAGCGCCGCCCGCGCCAGCTTCGTTTTCACGGCCTGGGCCACGATTTTGCGCGACCTCGCGCTGATGTCGCTGATCTTCTATTTCGTCTGGCGGAACCGGGAATCGCGGATGCGCATCGGCTGGAATCTGCGGAACGGCTGGAGCGACGTCCCCCTCGGCGCGGTTCTGTTTGTGTTCGCTGCGGTCGCGACCGGAATTGTCGATCAGGCGTTGCGCCAGTTCGGCCTTTCGCAACCGACGGCTCCGCTGCCGAGATTCCTCACCGCGCGGGACATCCCCCAATTCGTGCTGGCGGGGTTCCTGGTGCTTGTGGTCGCCGTGGCCGAGGAGACGATTTTCCGCGGCTACCTGATTCTGCGGCTGCGCACGGCGACGGGGAGCACGGCGGCCGCAGTGGTGCTGTCGTCGGTGATCTTCACGCTGGGCCACGGCTATGAAGGGGCGGCGGGCATGGCGGCGGTCGGGACGCTCGGGCTGATTCTGGCGGCGGTGTACATATACCGCGGCAGCCTGGTGGCGCCGATCGTGATGCATTTCCTTCAGGACTTCATCGGCGTGGTGATCGTGCCGCTGATGCTGAAGAAGTAACGCCGCAACTTATTTCCTGTTCGCCGGCCGGTATTCGATCTCCTCCGTGCGCTCGACGTGCTTCTCGAGCGCGGCGGGATCCAGGAAATAGGTCGATTTCACCTGCGAGCGGCCGAAGAGTTTCGCGGCCTGGTCGTCCCAGTGCGGCGAATTCGGGTGATCGCTTTCGCCGAGCGGGATGACCATCCACGAGCGCGGAATGGGTTTGGAGAGCACGACGATCTGCGTCGAGGTCTGGCCGCCGTTCCCGATCCATTCCTTGCCTTCCCGCTCGAAGCTGATGGCGCGCGGCGTGGCCATGCCGGCCGCGGTGAGCGTGCCGCCGCCGACGGGGTACGTTCGCGAGCCTCCCTGGCGGCCGACGCGGAAAACCGAGCCGAAGGTGGCGTCGGGCGCGTACTCGCTCGCCAACCGCGCCTCGGCTTTGGCGAGCGCGGCGCGGATCTCCGCGTCGGTGAGCGACTCCGGCGGAGCGACGGCGGCGCCGGGCTTGCCCAGCGCGGTCTTGAACAGATAGAAGCCGAGCGCGGGGCGCGAATCGGCGTCGGCGCGGCGATTCCAGTCGATCACCATGCGCGCGAGGCCGGAGGGCTCCGGGACGGCCTTCCGCACGCGCTCCTGCCAGGCGCCGGCGCCGTAGACGCCGGTAGAGAACGCGATGCGGATGGCGTCTTCGGCGGTCACGTTCTTCGCCTCGTCGAGCAGCTCAAGAACCATCGCGGCGCGCTGGTGCGGCGGGCCGGGCGGCGCGTTATAGAGTTCGAAGCGGTCGCGAAATTTCGAGACCGGCAGCGGCGAATTGGTTTTCGTGAGCCATTCGGGCGAAGCGTTGCAGTTCTGCATGTAGCCCTGGGGCGGGTTCACCGCCTGCGGCAGGTCCGCGAAGGGGTGGACGCCCTGCCAGTCGCACGCGCCCGTGCCAGGCATCGGACGCATCGGATCGCAGCCCTTCGGACGGATCGGCACGCGCCCGTTGCGCACGTAGTAGATGTCTCCGTCCACGGTCGCGACCATGATGTTCTGCGGCATGAACTGAAGCTCCGCGAGCGCCTGCTTCATCTGCGCCAGGTTGCGCGCGTTCATCATGGCCCAGCTCTCTTCGATAACGCGGAACTGGCCGGCGTACGGGATGGCGGCGGAGTACGCTTTGCCGTCCTTGTGGGCCACGATGGGCCCGTGCCGGGTGGATTCGATCACGACATCCTTCCACTGAACTTTGCCGCCCACGTTCACGCCGATCTTCTCGTGGCGCGCCTGGAGGGGCAGCCACGTGCCGCCGGATTTGTACTTGCCGCCCGCGACTTCCTCTTCGTAAACGTCGGAGGTATTCGGACCGCCGGTGGTCATCGCGACGGACGCCCAGCGGCTGTGCCCGAGCGCCGGAAAGGGCAGGCCGAGAATCGAAGCGCCGGAGATGGCGTGCGTGCCGGCGTACAGGCGGATCTCATAGAAACGGAACTCGCCGTACCAGCTCAGGTGCGGATCGACGATCGCGATGGGCGCGTGCATGGCGGTGCGCGACGGCGCGAGCGCCCACTCGTTCGAGCCGCGGTACGCGGCGGGATCGGGCTTGATGCCGGCGCGCAGCAGCTTGCCGCCGATCTCGTTTTCCATCCAGCCCCAGATGATGTAGCGGCTGAGCGCGACCACCTGCCAGGGCTGGAGCGGCGGCGCCCACGAGGGCGCCTCGGCGGGGTGCGTGCCCATGTAGGCGAGCACGCCCGCGATGAAGCCCTCGCACATCGACCGCGCGACCGGGCTCAGGCGCGCGTAATTCCGGCGCGCGATTTCGGCATGCCGCCAGAGGCGCTGCCGATAGTCGTGCTGAAACCATTCCGGGCCGAACGCTTCGGCCATGGTGCCGTCGGCGCGGCGGTAATTGCGCAGGAGTTCCTCGAGCCGATCCTCGGCCTGCGCGTAGCCCGCGCCGAATGCCATTCCCGCGGGCGTCAAAGCGAACACGTGCGGCACTCCGAAGTCGTCGCGCACAATGCGCACTTTTTCGGCGTTGAGGCACGGCGCGAGGAGTAGCAGCGCCAGCGCGATGCGTCTCATATCTTTTTCTTGCCGTGGAGTTCGCCGGATTGGCCTCCGCCCTTCCACGTGCCATCCACCTTGCCGCCCTCGACCTTCACCTCGACATCGTACGTCTCCGCGTTGAGCAGAACGCGGAAGGTGAAGACGTCCTTCTCGAGTTTCGGATCGACCATCTCGTAGTCGCCTTCCTGCATCGAGACGAGGCCGGCAAGTTTCCCGTCTTTTTCGTTGACCGTGAGGACCAGGTTCATCGTGGAGCCGTCGTCGGTTGTGGCGACGCACTCCCATTTGCCTATGATGGGTTTTTCGGCAGCCGCAGCCAGGATGGCGCCGTAGAGGAAACAGCCGAGCAGCACCGCGAATACGATTCGCTTCACTCGTGCCTCCCAAGGGCGGCGCTGTGTGGGGGGAAAGAGTACGCGAACGCGCGAATCCCCGCTTTCAGCACCCGCTAGTGATGTTTGTAGCACAAAAGGTGTACGCCGGGGTCGGATTTTGTGGACGCAGCGTTATCGCGCGGCGGGCACGGGTTCCGCACAGCGCGGGGTTGCGACGCACCGGAATGCGCTCGGAGTTGTGCTCAGACGCCGAAGTTTCCCTGCGAGGGCCTCCGGTGCACGGATGACTCGGACTGCGGCACGAAATGCAAGTGCGACAATCCGACCAAAAAACTGGCCGCCGGCAAGTGCGTTGTGAAACCAGGCGCCGTTTCAGCCAGGGCGCCCAGGAAGAAGTAGCCACAGCAGGGATTGCGCGCCCGCAGCTTGCGAAGATGCGCTGTCTCCCTTTTTACCTCGCGGCGGGCGCCGCTGCCAGCATCTGCTCTTTGCGATAGATCAGCGTAGACGTGTTATAGCTCGCCAGCTCGAAGCCGTGGCCGTGGACGATAGCGTCGGTGGGGCAGGCCTCGACGCAGTAGCCGCAGAAGATGCAGCGCGTGTAGTCGATGTTGTACACCTTGGCGTAGCGCTCGCCGCCGCTGATGCGGTGCTCGGCGGTGTTCTCGGCCGCTTCGATGTAGATGCAGTTCGACGGGCAGGCCGCGGCGCACAGGAAGCAGGCGACACACTTCTCCATCCCGTTCTCGTCGCGCTCGAGAATGTGCGCGCCGCGATAACGCTCCTGGAATTTCGCGGGCTCGTCCGGATAGCACTCGGTGACCGCCGGAGAGAGCATCTCCTTGAACGTCACGCTCATGCCCTTGGCGATCGCCGCCGCCGAGCTCAGAATTTCGTGTATGTCTGCCATGCTGCTTTCCGCCGTTTGGTCCCGCACGGGGACTCAGTTTTTCGATCCTCAACCAGGCCTGTAATCGGGAATGCGTTCCTCGGGACGGAACGGCGCCACGCCCATACGATGCCCCAGCGCCTCGAGCTCCTGCCGCGAGAAGCCGGCACAGGATGCCGAGATCGCGCCGTCCGGCTCGACCAGGAACAGGGAAGGAACGGTGTGAACGCCGAAGGCGTTGCTGACCGCGTAGTGACTCGTGGAATCGTCGATCAGGATGGGGAATGTGATGCCGTACTCTTCCTGGAACGCCAGCGCCTCGGCCGGCTTGTCCTGCGAGATGCCGACGATGCGAATGGACGCCGCGCCCTTGCCGCCCCCCGCGTAAATGCGTTCGAGGAACGGGAACGTGAACTGGCACACGGGGCAGCTTGCTTTGTAGAAGGCGAGCAGCGCCGGGCCTTCCGCCAGGATCGCGGAAAGCGAACGCATGCCGCCGCGGGCGTCCGGCAGTTCGAAACCGGGCGCGCGCGCTCCTGCCTCCAGCATCTTGGGCATCTCTTAACAGAATAGCGTAACAGGGCAGCGCCATCGGCTGCCGCGGCAGTGACGGAAAAATCCCGGGACACGCCGGGCGGGCCCCGAATGCGAAGCGGGTTGCCGGAGCTCGCCCGGAGTGTCCCCGGATTTCCTCACGGTCACTGCCCGGTCTGCTCCCGCACGAAGCTCAGAATATCGAAGCGCTTGATCTGTCGGCCGGGGAAAAAGCTGTTCACCGCATCGAGTTCGTCGCTGAAGATCTCAAACACGGTGGTGAGCTTGGTGAACACCAGCAGCTCGATGTTGCGGCGGTTCAGGTTTTCGAGCTTGAGCTTGCCGTCGAGGTTCCGCAGGGAGGTGAAGCACATGACGAGCGCGCCCAGGCCGGTGCTATCGATATACTCGATTTCGCGGAGGTTGAGGATGACGTTGCGCACGCCCTCGGGAGCCAGGGCCTGCAGCGCATCGCGCAACTCCCCCACCTCCTGGCCGGCGGTGATGCGCCCGCTCAGGTCGAGGATCGTGATTCCTTCCCGCTCCCTGCGCCGGATCTCCAAGCTCATCGCGCCTCCCGCGAATCGAACGGCTGCACCACGAACGTCCGGGCCGCAGGCCGCGCTGGACCGCCGCGAGACATTACTGCTGCTGCGCCGGCTCCGTCTCCCGCTCGCTGGTCTTTTCCGGTGTCTCGATCATGTAGCCGACGCCGCGAACGGTGTGGATGAGCTTCTGCTGCCAGCGGTCGTCCACCTTGCTGCGCAGGTGCCGGATGTAGACGTCCACGATGTTCGTCAGGCCGTCGTAGTCCATGTCCCAGACGTGCTCGACGATCATCGTGCGGCTCAGCGGGCGGCCCCGGTTCCGCATCAGGTATTCCAGGATGCTGAACTCCTTGGGCGCGAGCTCGATCGGCTCCCCGCCGCGGGTCACCTTGCGCCGGATGCAGTCCAGAACCAGATCGCCGACTTGCAGCCGCTCCGGCATCGGGGTTCCCCGGCGCAGCAGAGCGCGGACGCGTGCGAGCAGTTCGGTGAAGGAGAACGGCTTGCCCAGGTAATCGTCGGCGCCTCTCTCGAGGCCCTTGACCCTGTCATCCACCGCCCCCAACGCACTGAGGATCAGCACCGGAGGACTCGCCTTGCGATTGCGAATCTTCTCCAGCACCTTCAGCCCGTCCATATCGGGCAGCATCAGGTCCAGGATGATGAGGTCGTAGTCAGTGGCGTGCATCATCTCCAGGCCTGTCGCACCATCGCCTGCCGAGTCGACCGCGTACCCGGCGCTTTCCAGGCCGCGGGCTACGAAATCAGCGATGCGTTTTTCATCTTCAATGACTAGTATGCGCATCTGTTCCTTTAATTCATTGCGATGCCCACAGGACACCCCACGCGAGTGAAGAATGAGCCGAACCCGTTCACACGGAAGAACAACATCGCAACCGTAGCGCCACTTGAAGCAGCGGGACTGATGAACCGCCGCCGGGCTCTCCTGTGTCGCATAGTCTTTCTTTTCAAGGATAACAGACCTTTAATGTGTAGTGTTAATGTTTGTAGACTGCTCAGCCCGGCCGAAAGGCGTCCTGGTACTAGACCGATTAAAGTTTTCGTCCTGTGAGCCGATATCGAAAGAGGATGGATCTACCACATTGCGAGGCCCCCACTAGTACTGTGGCCACCGAAGGGCAGCGGCGCCGTTCGCTGCGTTCGGCCCTGGAAGCGCACCGGGGGTGGCTCGAAAACAAGGCGACCGGCAAGCGCGCGGATCTCACAAAAGCGGCCCTCAACGGCCTGACGCTCGAACGCGCCAACCTGCAGCGCGCGATCCTGGCCGGCGCGAACCTCGAGGAAACCAGGCTGTCCGGCGCGGACTTTTCGGGCGCCGAACTGGCGGGCGCGGATTTCCGCAGGGCCCAGGCGGTAGAGGCGGATTTCACCGGCGCCGATCTCAGCAATGCAACCTTGAACTGCGCGGAATTCACCGAAGCGACGCTCTCGGAAGCCATCCTGATGAAGACGGTTTTCCAAATGGCGAACCTGCGCAAGGCCCTGCTGCAGGACGCCTCCATCCGCTCGTGCGACTTCACCGAAGCGATCCTGAAGGGAGCCGCCTTCCATCAAGCCACCATTTTCGATTGCGATTTCACAAAAGCCAATCTGGAAGACGCGCTCATGTACCACGCCCGCATCAGCCTCTCGAAATTCATCTCGGCCAGGCTCGCGCGAGCGAATTTCACGCACGCGCGCCTGCAAAGCTGCGACCTGCACGATGCGCAGCTTGCGGGGGCCAGATTCTCCCAGGCGGATCTGTCGTATAGCTGCCTGAGCCGGGCGGTGCTCAGCGGCTCGGATTTCCGGCGGGCGAAGCTGAACGGGGTGGATTTCGGCGCGGCGGATCTTTCCGGCTGCCACTTCGCCGAATCGGTGCTGATGATGGCGGATCTGCGCGGGGCGAACCTGGACCGGGCCGACGGCCTCACGCAATCCCAGCTCTCGCAGGCCCGCACCGACGACCGGACCATCCTGCCGAACGGCAGCCACGGCCCGTTCATGAAGGGAACGGGCGCGGAGAAGCCGCGGCGGCCGGACTGCACGTAAACTGGGCCGGGCGGACGGCGGCGGCATCCGCCCCCACCCCGGTCCACTACAATGAAATCAGGCATGGGGGCTGCCGGGGTCATCCCTGATGAGCAATGGAAGGTGTATCAGCGCGTCATCCGCGAGGCGCGCGCAGGCGGGATTCCGTTCGCTCTCGGCGGCGCGTTCGCGTTCGCGAACTTCACCGGCTTGTGGCGCGACACGAAAGATCTCGACCTCTACATCCTGCCCAAAGACCGCGCTGCGATGATCGAAGTGCTGTCCCGCGCCGGCATGCGGGACTACTACGAGCGCCTGCCCTACGACCGCAACTGGATCTACCGCAGCTATTCCGAAGGAACCATCGTGGACATCATCTGGGCCATGGCCAATCAGCGAGCCGTGGTGGATGAAACCTGGATTTTCCAGGGACCGGAGGCCGGCCTGAACGGCGAGCGTCTCCGCGCGATCCCGCCGGAGGAGATGCTCTGGGCCAAGCTCTACATCGTACAGCGCGACCGGTGCGACTGGCCGGACGTGCTGAACCTGATCTACGCGAAAGGGGACACGCTCGACTGGGACCGCGTGATCGCGAACCTGGGCCCCGACGCGCCGCTGCTGAAAAGCGCGCTCGAGGTCTTCGGCTGGCTGGCGCCGGGCCGCACGCGCGCGCTTCCGCGCCGTTTGTGGGAGCGGCTGGGCCTGCCGGTCCCCGAGCCGCCGCGCGAGCCCGAAGCGGATCCCGCCCGCGTGAGGCTTCTCGATAGCCGGCCCTGGTTTGCGTGAGCGCGAAATGCTGATTGGCACGATGAACAATCCCGGCAACGACGTCCGGGAGGAGATCCGGTGGATGGCCGAGATGGGCATGGAGTTCGTGGACCTGACGCTGGAGCCGCCCGGGGCGGCTTCCTGGAACGTCGATCCCGACGCCCTCCGCAAGCTGATCGAGGACCGCGGGCTGAAGGTGGTGGGGCACACCGCGTTCTACCTGCCGATCGCGAGCGCCATCGAGGAAATCCGGCAGGCCGCGGTCGCCGAGCTGCGGCGGTCGATGAGCGTCTTCAGCGCGGTCGGCGCCCGGTGGATGAACATCCACCCGGATCATTTCGCGCCTTTTCACGAGCGCCCGTTTTACATCCGCCGGAACCTGGAATCGCTGCGCGATCTCCTGCCGGACAGCGAGCGCTACGGCGTCGGGATGATGGTCGAGAACCTGCCCGGCAACTTCAATTCGGCGGCACAGCTATCGGACCTGCTCGACCCGATGCCCTCGGTGGGGCTCCACCTGGATTTCGGGCACGCCAGGCTCATGGCGGCCGAAAACACGGCGCCGGAGATCCTGGCGAGGTACGGCCACCGCCTGCGGCACGTGCATCTGCACGATAATCGCGGCGGGCACGACGACCTGCACCTGCCGCTCGGCGCGGGCAACCTCGACGTCGCGGAGGTGGTGCGCTCGCTGAAACAGTGCGGCTACGACGGCACCATCACGCTCGAAGTCTTCACGCCCGACAAGCACTTCCTCGCCTACAGCGCCGCCAGGCTCCGCGCGTTGTGGAACGGGCGGTGAAGAAATCCCGAGCGGCCCTATTCGATCTCGGGCGCCCGCCGCGGCATAAAGAAATACCAGCCCACGAAAAGCCCGAGCAGGCGCCAGTTCTTCCACTGCAGGCGCGCGGTTGAAAGCGCCAGCATCAGCGCGATGAAGCCTGCGGAAACGAAGACGATCTGGTTGACGTCGAGGTTCTCCTTCCAGAACCACAGCCAGCGCCCGTACATCAGCTCGATGTGCACCCAGTAGACCAGCAGCGAGGTCGTGCCGAACTGCCGCACCCAGCTCCAGGTGTTCTGCGAATGCCGGGTCCACAGGAACGCGAACGCCAGCACCAGCAGGGCGACGCCGAGCTTCGTGAAAACGAGCCACGGGCTGTTGAGCCAGTAGTCCGATTTCGAGTAGATCGAGTACGGCATGTCCGACAGGTACTCGCTCGCGACGATCAGCGCAACGCCGAGGATGGCGCCCCACTGGACGGCGCGTTCCAGTTGCGCCGCATCGAGCAGGCGAATCAGGCTGCCGGCGCTCAGGCCGAAGGCGACGAACGCGGCCCAGGGGAAAAAGCCGAAGAACAGGTGATCGGGAACGATGTAGCTCTTCAGCAACGGCGCAAAGGACCAGTCGATCTCGGAGACCACCGGAGAGGCCACGGCGATCGCCGTTCCGAGCACGGCGCACAACCGCACGCGATCCACCGTGGAGAACAGCGCCATCACCGACATGATGGCGACGGCGAAGCCCATGCAGTTCAGGACATCCACGCGCAGCAGGTCGGTCCACGGGCTGTTCGGCAACCCGAAGACCCAGAGCTGCAGCCGGAACAGGAACGCGATCCCGAACAGGTAGCCCGCGCGGCGCAGTCCCGCGAGCACGCGCCTGCCGGCGGGCATGCCCTTGCGCTCGCTGCTATGCATCAGGAACGCAAGCGTCACGCCGACCAGGAACAGGAACACGGCCGGAGGCTCGCCGCCGATGAACTGGGTAAGGGCGTACAGGCCCCCCTCGCGCTGATCGGGCTTCGTGAAGGCATGGAAGGCGTGGCCGTTCAGCATGGTGATCGCGGCCAGGCCGCGCATCCAGTCCAGGAAGGCAAGCCGGTCTTTCTTAACCAACGCGGTCCCCCCTGGAGCCATTTCCGCCGGCATTCAATACGTGTTCAGCCATCTTACTTACTTCTGTGGATATTCCTTGTGCACATTCGCCGGCAGATGCAGACGGAAGTCCGAAGCCGGCAGGTTGGGATTGAGCTTCAGGTTCGAGTAGGTGACCTCATAATAGTTGCCGCTGGGCTGCACCATCCTGATCCGTATGGGATACGCCGAATCGTTCGGGATCCACATCTGGATCAGCTTGAAATTCTCCAGCACCTTCCTGGACTTGGGCACCATGTCGATGCGCGTTGCGGGCCGGCCTTCGACCGTCGTCTCGCCGCCCGGCTTGATCTCGTAATTGGCCAGCAGTTCCTTTCCGGTGGTTCCGAACCCGAGCAGCAGGAACTGGTCCACCAGCCCGCGCATTTTGCCCAGATTATAGATCTGGACCGTGTTGATCTTCGGATAATAAACTTCCGCGGTCTCGTCGTGGAGTCCGGCCATCCTCGGTTCGGGCCTGGTGATCTCCGTCCGCATTTCCATGTCCCGACCGGCGCGCCTGATCCAGACGGAGCCGGATTCGACGCTGGTATCGTTGATGATCGCCGTGTACTCGATTTTCGAGATATTGGCCGTCATCTGGTGAAACGCGGGCGCCGCCTTGTCCATGCGTCCAAGGATGGCATCCAGGCTGTCGGCGAGGACCGGGCTCGCCAGGGCGAGGATGCCTGAGATGACTGCAACGGCTGCTCTCATTTGCTCTTAAAAACTACGGGCGCGTGAACGCCATATAGCCTTTGATTTCCTTTTCGGAATCGAAGACCGGCTCCAGGCGCACAAGCGTCTGCTTGTCGCCGGTCAGAGTCCGGAGCTTTTCGGCGGCCACCTTCATCTGCTGCTCCGGAGGCACACCCGCCAGCAACTCGGCTTCAATCCAGAAGACGTTCGTGCCGTGGTCGCCTTGTAGCTGGGCAACCTGGCTGGCGCGCGGGATGCGCGGCTGGTCGTGAAACCACTCGCGGGGCGTCAGAAAGAGGAACCCAAGAATGAGGCCTACCATGACGTCGTACTGCCAACTCGCCCGCGGGTAATCCCAAAGAATGGAACGCTTGATGCCGGTAAACACGGCTCCGAGCATAAATTTTAGTTTAGCAGTCCGGTAGCGGGTGGTGAAGCCGGCAGCCATTCCGCATCCGGAAAACCGGCGAGAGGCGCTTCTGCCCCGCCCTACGCCACCGACGCGATATCCACCAGATCGCTGAACAGCCCGTACGCCGTCTGATCGACGCCCGGGTTGAGCGAGGCGGTGACGACCGTTCCCATCAGGTCGGTCTCGATCAGCAGCAGGTTCGAAGTGCCGGGGACGGAGGCGAGCAGGCTGGAACGGTCGAGCGCCTCGGCCCGAACGCTCGCCCGGACGCCGTCTTGGGCGCGCCCGGCGCGGCTGACCAGCCGGATGGTCTTCCCCTGGGCGGCCAGCTCCCGAAGGCGCTCGGGCGTCAGCCTGGAAATGCCCTCTCGCTCCACCGCGCGAGGGGTCATGCCGGCCTCCATCAGCACGTTCGCGAGCGCGGCCGTCTTCGCCGCCGAGTCCCAGCCTTCGAGGTCGTAGGAGGCGTCGGCCTCCGCGATCCCCATCCGCTCGGCGATCGCGATGCCCTCCTCCATGGTCTTGCCCTCGCACATGGCCTCGACCACGATCTTGCTGGTCGAGTTCAGCACGCCCGTAAAGCCGAGCACCTGGACGCCGGGCAGGCAGTGCCGGGCGAGGTTGAAGACGGGCGTGCCGTCCATCACGGTGGATTCGAAGCGAAACTCGACGCCGGCCGCGCGGGCCTCGTTCTGTAGCGCGGAATATGCGTGAGCGATGGGCCCCTTGTTCGCCGTCACCACGTGCATGCCGCGGGCGAACGCCGCGCGGATATGCGAGATGGCCGGCTCGCCGGTGGCCGGATCGAGCGGCGTAATCTCGATGGCGACCTCGGCGCGCGCGCAGTCGAGGAAGGCCTCCACCGACGGCGCCGCCGGGCCGAACCGCGGCTCGGGCCCGAGGCCCTTCGGGTCCACGGCCGTCCCGTGGCGCGCCGTGTGAATGCCGACGATGCGAAAAGGATATGCCGAGTGCTTCCGTTCGAGCAGCCGCGCGAAGGCGCGGCCGACATTGCCGTAGCCGATGAGCGCGAGATCCATGGCGCTCACTCCCCCATCACTTTGATGATGACCCGCTTGGCGCGCTGGCCGTCGAACTCGGCGTAGTAGATCTGCTGCCACGGCCCGAAATCGAGCTTGCCAGCGGTGACCGGGACAACCACCTCGTGATGCACCAGCAGGCTCTTCAGATGCGAGTCTCCGTTCGTCTCGCCGGTGCGATGGTGGCGGTAGTCGCGGCGGAACGGCGCGAGTTTCTCGAGCCACTCGTCGATGTCGGCGATCAGCCCTTCCTCGGCGTCGTTCACCCACACCCCGGCCGTGATATGCATGGCGGAGACCAGGATCATGCCCTCGCGGATGCCGCTTTTCCGCAGCGCCGCCTCCACCTGGGAAGTGATGTTGATGTACTCGCGGTGCTTCTCGGTTTTGAACGTGAGGTACTCGGTGTGAAAGCGCATTGGTAAATTATGGCGCAGTACCGCCCTACAGGCGGCCTGTTTCCATGGAATTCCCTTTCAAACCGTGCGTGCCGTTTTCCGGCACACGGCTTAACGATGATCTTCTGGGTGTGGCTT
>Ga0078972_1004724_pt1 | contig 36455 bp, 26 predicted proteins | sample YelNatPaOPGAMG01_FD_67568 | JGI IMG/M metagenome (GOLD analysis project Ga0078972, IMG submission 67568) | Hot spring thermophilic microbial communities from Obsidian Pool, Yellowstone National Park, USA - OP-RAMG-01 (SPADES assembly) (version 2) | ecosystem: Environmental > Aquatic > Thermal...
CGGAACGAGGTCGGATAACGGGGCGGTGGAATCGGTGACTGGAGGAACCGTGTGCGGGAAAACCGCTCGCACGGGTCTGTGGGGGAGCCGGTGGGAAACTGCCGGCTCTACCCGGATCTGGTCCCAGGCAGATTATCCAATCGAGGATATGGGGACGGACACGGTGTTGGGCCCGACTCGATGTCGGTGGGCTGATCAAGCCGGATGGATCATAGGCCCTGGTCAAGCTTTCATTTGGGAGATAGAGCAGATATTGAAGTTGCGAATGTATCCCGGCAAAAGGCTCGGTAACGAATTCACAGCCTTTTGGATTCCTGATTGTTGACTCGCGGCTTTGATTGGTGTTTGATTGCGCGCAAGTTTGTTCGCTAATTACTATGAATACAAATCATCAAACTTCGGGAGAGAAATCGTTAACAAGGCGGGATTTTCTCAAGAACTCATCGTTGGCAGCGGCGGGTGCTGCTGCGCTCAGTTTTCCTGCGGTTCTGCACGCTCAGGCAAAGACGCCGATCAAAGCCATAATCATCGGCGCCGGCGGACGTGGCAGCGGAGCAGGAGGCAATTTTCTTAACGCTGCCAAGGCTGTTGGTGTCGAGGCCCAGATAGTTGCCGTGGCAGACATCTTTCCACAGCAGGCAAGAAGAGCCGGCGAGGGCTTCGGCGTCCCACAGGAGAGGTGTTTCAGCGGCTTTGATGCTTTCAAGAAAGCGCTTTCGGTTCCGGGTGTGAACTACGCGATTCTTGCGGCGCCGCCGGGGTTCCGACCTGCTCATTTCAAAGCGTGCGTCGAAGCCGGTGTGAATGTTTTCATGGAAAAGCCCGTCGCGGTTGACGGTCCGGGTTGCCGGATAATGTACGCTGCTGGTGAGCTTGCGAAACAAAAAGGACTCAAAGTTGCTGCAGGCACACAACGTCGGCACCAGGCCGGTTACATCGAAACCATCAAGCGCATTCAGGACGGTGCGATAGGCGATATCATCCTGTTGCGAGCTTACTGGGTTAACAATGGCCCGATCTGGCACCGCGGCGAGCACGGTGAAACGGAACTCGAGAAGCAGATCGCCAACTGGTACCACTATATCTGGCTGTCTGGAGATCATATTGTTGAGCAGCACGTTCACAACCTCGACGTCTGCAACTGGATCATGAATGGCCATCCGGTGCGATGCTGGGGCCAGGGCGCACGTCAGCAACTGGGCAACAAGTCGGGCGAGATTTGGGATCATTTCGCCGTCGAGTACGACTACGAAAACGGCGTCAAAATGTACAGTTACTGCGGTCAAATCAAGCGCACGGGATCGCCGGGCGTGACCGAGTTCGTGCACGGCACCAAAGGCACAGCCAGTCCGGGCGGTAGCATCAGGCCGACCGGCGGCAGTCCATGGCGCTCGACTCTCAAACTGCAGAGCGACGATCCTTACACACAGGAGCACATCGACCTCATCAACGCCATCCTGAAAGACACCGAGCTTAACGAAGCCAAGAACGTCACAGACAGCACTCTGACTGCGATCATGGGTCGTGAAGCTGCGTACAGTGGCGCGTGGGTCGAGTGGAACCAGATTCTCAACTCGAAGTTTGCCTATGGCCCAGAGCTGCTTTACACGGATGCTGCGGCAATGAAATGGGGTTCGTTCCGGACGCTTAAACCGCCGATGCCGGGCGATTACAACATCTTTTCAGACCCGCCCAAAGTGGCTACGGTTTGAGGTCAACTCTGTCTGAACAATCTGATTAAGGGCCGGGCGGCGTTCGTGCCGCCCGGTTTTTTTGCTCGCATTCGGAACGGCGGAAAGCGAGAATAGGCATCCGTGAAAGATGCAAGCTTCCCAGCGAATGCGAATCGAGACGCTTTCACGAAACCACACAAGAATCTTCATGCCATGAATACATCCACACGATCTGACGCAAACCAGGCCGGGCTCAGCCGCCGTCGTTTCCTGAAAGACTCTTCTGCTGCTGTTGCGGGGGCGGCAGCGGTGGCCAACCTGCCGTTTATCGTAACAAGCCATGCAGCGCCCGATGATCCGATCCGTATTGGGGTCATAGGATGCGGCGGGCGCGGGACCGGGGCGGTGCTTGATGCGTTGGGTGCTGCCACAAACGTCATTTACCCTGCTGCGGGTTACCATACCGAGGACGCGAAAGCCGGCGCCGTTGTTCAGGAAAAGAACATCAAAGTGGTCGCGCTGTGCGACCTGTTTCCTGACCGGATCAACCGTTGCCGGGAACAGCTCCGTAAGTTGACACCGCCGATCGAGGTGCCAACCGAGATGTGTTTCACGGGTTTCGACGGGTACAAGAAGCTGCTGGCCGTGCCCGAGATCAATTACATAATTCACGCGACGCCGCCGCATTTCCGTCCTCAGCATGTGCTGGACGCGGTAAAAGCCGGGAAACACGTTTTCATGGAGAAACCCGGTGCGGTGGATGGGCCCGGCGTTCGGCTTTTGTTGGAAGCATACGAAATAGCGCGTCAAAAGAGGCTGGGCATTGCTGCCGGGACTCAGCGTCGCCACATGCGTGGTTACCAGGAAACCATCAAGCGGATTCACGATGGGATGATCGGTGAGATCGAGTACCTGCGCTGCTACTGGAACGGAGGCGTCATTTGGGTTATCGAACGCACTCAGGAAATGACCGACATGGAGTGGCAACTTCGCAACTGGAACTATTTCACGTGGGTTGGCGGCGATCATATTGTCGAGCAGCACGTGCATAATCTTGACGTGATGAACTGGGTAATGGGCACACACCCGATCAAGGCTTACGGCATGGGCGGTCGCCAGGCACGGCGTGCCCCGATCCACGGTCATATCTACGACCATTTTGCAGTCGAGTTCGAGTACCCGAACGGGATTCGGATGTTCAGCCAGTGCAGGCAGATGGACCACACTGAATCACGGGTCGAAGAAGCTGTCGTTGGCACAAAAGGGATCAGCAACTGCGCCAACTATGTTCGTCCCAAGGACGGCCAATTGTGGCGGTTCCGCGAACAGGAAGTGAATCCATACCAGCAAGAGCATCGCGATCTGATTGCCAGTATCCGGGCCGGCCAGCCGATCAACGAGGCAAAGAACCTCGCTGAATCGACGCTTACGGGAATCATGGGCCGGGAATCGGCTTACACCGGCAGAACAGTTGAATGGGAACAGGCGCTCAACTCGAGCTTGAGGTACGGTCCCGAGAAATACGAGTTTGGGCCTTTGCCGTTTCCCGAGGTCCCTGTGCCGGGAACACACAAGTTCGCTTGAAGGTGAAGAATGGATTGAGACCGTAAGAACAAACCCCGAGGAACCTGACCATGGTAATAATCGAATCGTATCCGGTTGCGGTCGTGATGTGTGTTGTCACGATGCTTTGCTGGGGGTCATGGGCGAACACGCAGAAACTCGCGACCAAAGAATGGCGGTTCCAGTTGTTTTACTGGGACTATGCGATTGGGGTGTTTCTGCTGTCGTTGTTGCTGGCGTTTACGATGGGCAGCATGGGCAGTGGGGGGCGATCTTTCATTGCGGACCTGCAACAGGCGCAGCCGAAATGGCTGTGGTCGGCGTTCCTCGGCGGGGTGATATTCAACCTGTCAAACATTCTGCTTGTGGCGGCGATCGACATCGCTGGATTGGCCGTGGCATTTCCGGTCGGAGTGGGTTTGGCGTTGGTGTTGGGAGTGGTTACGACCTACCTGCGGAAGCCGGAGGGCAACGTGCGGATGCTTGCTTTGGGTGTTCTTGCGATAGTGGTCGCGATCATTCTTGACGCGCTGGCTTATCGCCGGCTTGCGTCGGGCGAAAAAAAGACGTCCCTCAAAGGTATCGTCATTTCTGTTCTGGCCGGCGTGCTGATGGGCTGGTTCTACAGTTTTGTTGCGGCGTCGATGGGTAAGATTGGCCATGACCGCTCGCTCGAGGCAGGCAAACTGAGCGCTTACACGGCGATTGTGCTGTTTTCGCTGGGGCTGCTTCTTTCGAATTTCATTTGGAACAGCATCATGATGATCAAGCCGTTGTCTGGCGATCCGGTGCCGTTTGGCGACTATTTCAGCAAGGGGAACGCGCGGTTGCATGGGATCGGCATTCTGGGCGGCATAATATGGAACATCGGGATGTCGTTCAGCATTGTGGCGAGCACGGCGGCCGGCCCGGCGCTGTCGTATGGTCTGGGCCAGGGCGCGACCTTGGTGGGCGCGTTATGGGGTGTGTTTGTTTGGAAAGAGTTCAAAGGGGCGCCGCCGGGGACGAACGTGTTGTTGGCAGCGATGTTTTTCTTCTATCTGCTTGGGCTGAGCATTTTGGTGGCATCGAAGTTGTAGTACCGAGGCGGGCAGCGGAACGGCTTGCACTCGGCAGCTACGTGGTAACAGTTCACGATCAACCCATCGATTCACATGGCAAATCCAAAGATTGTTGTCGTTGGCAGTTCGAACACGGACATGATCATCAAACTCGACCGGATTCCGCGCCCGGGCGAAACGCTTCTTGGCGGTGAGTTCGCAATGGCGGCAGGAGGAAAAGGGGCCAACCAAGCGGTCGCCGCTGCGCGGGCGGGAGGCGATGTGGTATTTGTGGCGCGTGTTGGCGATGACATGTTCGGCGAGCAAGCTGTGTTAGGATTTGTTCGCGACAAGATTTGTGTCGATTACATCGTGAGGGACAAGCGGGCGCCTTCGGGCGTGGCACTGATATTTGTTGCGAAGGACGGCCAAAACAGCATTGCCGTGGCTGGCGGTGCGAATGCGAGGTTGTCCCCGTCCGATGTACGGCATGCTGCACGGGCGATTTCAAATGCGAAAGCGCTGGTATTACAGTTGGAAACGCCGTTACCGACAGTGCAGGCTGCGGTCAACATCGCAGCCAGATCGGGCGCCCCGGTGATACTTAATCCTGCGCCTGCGCGCCCGTTGTCGGACAAACTGTTGGCGCGCGTTTCCATTCTCACTCCGAACGAGACCGAAGCTGAACTGTTGACGGGTGTGACAGTCACGGATGAGTCCGCAGCCGAACGCGTCGGGCAAAAACTTTTGGCGCGAGGGGTCGGGAGTGTCATCTTGACGATGGGCGCCAAGGGCGCGTTTGTGATGAACAGGGAGCTGAAAGCCATGGTGCCGGGGTTCAAAGTGAAAGCTGTGGATACCACGGCTGCAGGCGATGTTTTCAATGGCGCTCTGGCGGTGGCATTGGGTGAAGGGAAGCCGTTGTTGGAATCGGTGAGGTTCGCGAATGCAGCAGCAGCGATCTCAGTGACCCGGCTGGGAGCACAGCCGTCCGCACCGAAAAGAGGAGAAATAGAGAAGGTATTAAGGTCTCAGTGAGTTCTTTGGGGGGCAGACTTGTCAGACAGGTCTGACCGGTCTGACAAGTCTGACAGACTCTCCCCAAAAAAATGCGCAGGGCGCAAGCGTCAGCTTGCGCCCTGGCAGGGAAGGGAGTGTACGCAAAGTAATTTATTTGCGGAGGAACCTGCGGGCCAGACCAAATATCCCCAAACCAAGCCCGGCAATTAAACCGTAAGTTTGCGGTTCAGGAGTGGTGATGATGAAAGCCATGTCATAATACAGCGGTTCCCCTGCTGCTCCCTCGTAAACTGGCAACCATGCTGGCGGAGGCGCTCCGGGTCCCGGGTTATCGCCGTACACAGCCCAATCCTCATAAATCGGCTTGAGAGCCGTTTTCCAGCCGAAAAGAGCGTCCGAGTTTGGATTGACATCTGCCTGCACCGCAAGCCAGTAAACATTACCCTTTTCTTGGATGATCGGGTCGGATATGCGGAAATTATATTGCCAAATTTGGGTATCGGCTCCTATTAGAACGCTAGTATTAGGATCAAGAAAGCCTTCTTGGACGGCGTCATTGTATATCCTGGCAGTGTACTCGCCGGGTTTGAACACGTAAGTCTTGAGGAGCTGTCCCGGCCTACTGTACTCATTAGGGGGTCTGTTATCCGTGTAAATGCTCAGATAGAACTCCGCATTCGGGTCAGTTACATCATAATTCCAAGAACCCCATATATGGATATCAGTGATTGGCCCCGTCTCGGAACATCGCCAGTCATCTGCAACAATCTTATTCCAGAACGGCTGCTGGGGTTCCTGCGGGTTGCGCACATAGCTTGCGGCAACGTCACGTCCAGTGACCTCGTCGGGCAACATTGGCCTTTCCATCTTATATGGATCGCCCGGGTTCCAATCCGCCCACGCCACTGCCGCAAGACCTGCACCGACCGCCGACACACACAACAGATTCCAGATTCTCATGGTGCCTCCAAATTTTAAATCCCTTTTAACCCTTCTCACGATCAACTGGCCTCTTTGTAATACATTAGAGACAGTCGTGTCAAGAGCTTATTTCAACAATTTACAGTGCCGGCGCAGACTGCTGAGCTTGCGACGAACGCCCTTATCCCGCCGCGATCATTCAGATTTGGCTGCACCGCGCTGCGTTGTTCCGCCGTGAATCACGACAATAAGCGCTGGATGATGGCATCGGGGTCATACACGCAGCCGCCCCATGTGCCGCCGCTGACTTGCTGCAGAGCAGCCCAGAGCCGTGTGTCCGGCGGGAGCGACGGATCGGGCTTGAGGTCGGGGTGTGGTTGACGGCTTGCGAGAATTGCTGCGCCTTTTTCGGGGGTGCCTGTCTGACCGAGTTCGCCAATCAGGTCGATTGTTCCCTCGAGGTTTCGGCAGTCCAGCACGATTTGGATCATGTCGCCGTCGCGAACACGGCCAATCGGGCCGCCGGCGAGAGCTTCGGGGCCGATGTGCCCTATGCAAGCGCCGGTTGACACACCGGAGAATCGCGCGTCGGTCAGAAGCGCTATTCGGTTGCCGAACGGCAAGTGTTTGAGAGCCGATGTCAACTGATACGTTTCTTCCATGCCGGTGCCGAGGGGGCCGCATCCGATCAGGACGAGCGTATCGCCCTGGGATACCTTGCCGGACTTGACGGCTTCGACGGCGGTTTTTTCTCTTGTGAAAACTCGTGCGGGTCCTGTGTGCCGATACACGCCGTCGGACCCGATCACCGCGGGGTCAATTGCAGTGCTTTTGACGACCGAGCCTTCCGGTGCGAGGTTGCCGCGGGGGAACATGACAGTGCTGGTGAGGCCTTTGCGGGTGGCTTGTTCGGGCGACATGATGACGGCTTGGGGGGCGACTCGATCGAGTTGTTGGAGGAGCGATTGGAACCGGGCACGGCGTTCGGAGGTTTCCCATGCGTCCAGCACTTCACCGAGCGTGTGGCCGGTGACGGTGAGCACGTCGAGATCGAGAAGTCCGAGTCTGCGCAAGTGCAACATGACTTCCGGGACGCCACCGGCCATGAACACTCGCACGGTCGGGTGGCCAACGGGTCCGTTTGGCAGGACATCGACGAGCCGCGGGACGCGTTTGTTGACGGTGATCCAATCTTGGACGGTTGGGCGCGGCAGGCCTGCGGCATGAGCGATTGCTGGCAGGTGCAAGAGAAGATTCGTTGAACCGCCGAATGCGGCATAAACGGCCATGGCGTTTCGAATGCTGGCGGGTGTGAGCAAATCGCGTGTTTTGATGTTCCGCTGTTCCAACTCGACAAGGGCGCGCGCGGAGCGCAGGGCGGATTCGATCCACACCGGTTGGCCTGACGGAGCTAATGCGGTGTGTGGCAGGGCAAGTCCGAGGGCTTCAGCGGTTACCTGCAAAGTGGCGGCTGTGCCGAGGAACTGGCAGGCGCCGCCGGGAGAGGCGCAGGCGCGGCATCCGAGTTCGGCGGCGCGTTCGAGCGAGATCAACCCGCGGGCGAATCTGGCGCCGAGTGTTTGGACAGTGCCGAGGTCCTCGCCTTCTCTTGGTGGCAGCGTTACACCGCCGGGGACGATTACTGACGGCAGATCGGGTGTGCCTGCGAGTGCCATGATCATTGCGGGCAGTCCCTTGTCGCACGCTGCAATTCCGAGGACACCAGCGCGGTTCGGCAGGGACCTGATCAGCCTGCGGAAGACGATTGCGGCGTCGTTTCTGTAGGGCAAGCTGTCGAACATGCCCGGCGTGCCCTGGGTTCTGCCGTCGCAAGGGTCGGTGACGAACACCGCGAACGGGATGAATCCCATTTTGGCAAGCTCAGTGGCCGCCGCCTTGATTTGCATTCCAAGTTCCCAATGCCCGCTGTGATAACCGAGGGCGATGGGCTGGCCGGTTGGTTCCTGCAGTCCGCCTTTTGTGCTGACGATCAAGAACTCTTTGCGGTTGAGTGCTGATGGCGGCCATCCCATGCCGACGTCTTGTGTGAGTCCAAAAATGTCGCCGCTTGGTCTGTGGCGAAGTTCGAATTCGGTCAACGGAAGGCGCCCGGGTGGACCTGGTGCGAATGTTTGGACACGATAAACATCGGGTGTCAGGGGATCGAAAAGTTTGTTCAGTACGCTCACGCGGCAATGCTGCCAGTTGTGGGGGCATCTTGCACGTGCAAATGGCGAACTGGGAGAGACCTCACTGTCTGGCAGGTCTGACGTACACAAACTCAAAGGCCGGTGAGAGTTGCGGCGCAGGGTACGAAGCATTGCGAGCCAATGTTGGCATTAGATTGGGCCGTTGCTGCACCTGTGGACGAGCGAAATGTTTTGCGGCGTGAATTCAAACCGATACAGTGCGCTGAGACGATTCACTGAATACGATGAACGGGCGGTCGCGCAAAACAATAGTCTATTTCGATCTTGAGACGCAGAAATCTGCTGAAGAAGTGGGGGGGTGGAGCCGCATCAGAGACATGCGGATGAGTGTTGGTGTAACTTTCAACACGGCGCGGGGGACCTATCAGATTTACGACGAACGGCGCGCCAACGAACTCATAGACGAACTGCGCCGTGCGGATTTGGTTGTGGGCTTCAACATACTGCGATTCGACTATGAAGTGTTATCGGCTTACAACATGCTGTTCGACCCTGAACAGTTGGTGACGCTGGACATCATGGTTGAACTGGTGAAATCGCTTGATCATCGTCTGTCGCTGGATTCTGTGGGGAGCGCGACCCTTGGTTTGGAGAAAACCGGCGACGGGATGCAGGCGATTCGATGGTTTCGTGAAGGCCGGATACTCGAGGTGGCGGAGTACTGTTGCTACGACGTCAAGATAACGCGGTTGCTGCATGAATACGGTGCAGCGAACGGATGCCTGTACTACATGGATCGCCAGGGCAAAAAACAGAAGGTGAAAGTCGATTGGAAGATGCCGTGAAATCGGGCATGGTGCGCGCGGCAGGATTTGAACCTGCACGGTGTTACCCACTAGAACCTGAATCTAGCGCGTCTGCCAATTCCGCCACGCGCGCATGAATTGCAAACACGATAAAGTATCGTTAAAAAAAGTAAAGGGATTTCAAGGTCGGCGTTCAAAATGCAAGTACGACGGCACAAGACCAAGATAGTCGCAACAATCGGACCGGCATCCGAATCGCCGGAAATCATCGAGCGACTCATTCAAGCCGGCATGGACATTGCGCGACTGAACTTTTCGCACGGTGACTTTGCCGGACACGCGCGCAGGATAACCGCCCTGAGAGAAGCCGAGCGGCGGACGGGCCGCCGGATTGCGATCATGGCGGACCTGCCCGGCCCGAAAATCCGGGTGGGGCGATTCGAGAACGAGGTTGTGGAATTGAAAGCCGGCCAGAGGTTCACGCTGACGACGGATGAAACCTTGGGCACAGCCGAACGTGCCAGTGTCAGTTTCGGCAGATTGCCCGAGGTGGTTCGGCCCGGGTGCAAGGTGTTCCTTAACGACGGTCTGGTTGAGTTGGAGGTTGAACGGGTCTCGGGTCGTGAGGTGAGTTGCCGTGTTGTTGTTGGCGGCGAGCTCCGTTCCCGGAAGGGGTTGAACATTCCTGGGGTTGATTTGGGGATAAGCGCGTTTACCGACCATGACAGGGCGTGTCTCGAGTTTGCAGTCAGGCATGGGGTTGATGCTGTCGGGCAATCGTTCGTTGGAAGGGCGGACGATCTTGAGGCCGTGCGGGCGGCTGTGCCTGAAGGTTACAAGACGCCTTTTATTGTGGCCAAGATCGAGCGAGCCATGGCGCTGGACCGGCTTGATGAGATTCTGAATGCGACCGACGGGCTGATGGTGGCGCGTGGGGACCTTGGCGTCGAGGTTCCGATCCAGGAGATTGCGGTTGTGCAGAAGAGGCTGATTGCCATGGCGAACCTTGCGGGGAAACCTGTGATAACCGCAACACAGATGCTGGAATCGATGGTGGTGAACCGTCTTCCGACGCGGGCCGAGGCTACTGACGTTGCGAATGCAGTGTTGGACGGGACTGATTGTCTGATGCTGTCTGGGGAATCGGCCATGGGCAAGTACCCGGTCGAATCGGTCGAGATGCTGGCGCGGATCGCGGCTTTTGCTGAGGCGCATCGACCGGGGACGAGCCTGCGGACTTTGCACGATCTTTGCCATGAGCGGCCATTGGCATCGCAAGCTGAATCGATTGCGATGGTTGTCGAGCATGCGCTCGAGACCGTGTCGTGCGCGGCTGTATTTGTGCCGACGCGCACTGGCACGACAGCGCGGCTGATTTCCCGGTTCAAGCCGTCGGTGTGGATTGTGGCGTTGAGCTGTGACCCGCATGTGTGTCAGGCGCTGCATTTTTCTGCGGGGGTGGTTCCTGTGTGTCTTGACACGGAGCCGGGTGACTGGGGCAGACTCGCAGCGCAGTGGCTTGAAGAACAATCGATTAAGGGTGAAGTGGCGATGCTGGTAACCGGGCCGTCGGAGCGCCATCCGGAAGCAAATCATCGCCTCGAGTTCGTGCGATTGGGACAAAACAAGGTTGTATGAACAAATAGCGGGATAAACGGTCAAAACCGTTGGGTTGTTCCACCATGTTTGGCACATGGGTGGTGTTTGACGTGCGGCGATTTCGAATTTATAGGTAGCCAAAGATGTTTTTACGGGTGCGACAGAATTTCTCGAGCCGAATGCTATTCGTGTTGGCTGTTTTTCTGGCCGGTGCAATTGCAGTGGAAGGCGCGGACCAAAGGCAAAGACGCTCGAAGGTAATCTTTTCTGACACAAAAGAACCTTCGTCGCTCCCGATCGATGCCACGCAGCCGCAATCGCGCAAAGGCGCGGAGGAAATTCTTTCGCCCGGGAGTTCCCTTGGTGGTGTGATAGCGCCGCCGTTTGCTTCCCCGATGGTTGCCCCGCAAAGCCTTCGTCCGTTGACCGGTCGAGGCGCACTGGACCAGAACAAAGACTGGCTCATCAAGTCGGTCGAGAACATGAATGCAAGCGAAGATGCTGCAGCGAAGGCGCTTGGTGTGCGGGATTTCGGGACAGAGTCCGGCTTTCTGATGGATGAGAACAGCAAAAAGGGAATGTTCGAAAAGGAGAACTCATTTCTCGGCACCACTTCGGACGACAAACTGGGGCCGAAAAGTGGTGAGTCCCTGAAAAAGTCGCAAACTCGCACTGAAGATCGATGGCGGAGTTTTTCACCTGCTGCCAGCGGTCAGAACCCATTGATGCCTGTGGTGAGCGGTGGCTCATCAAAGTCGGACGCTGGTATCTCGACGTTTGAAGAACGAAAGCCGGTTTTCTTTTCTGATTCGGACACTGTCGATTTGGTGGGGCGCGGCATGCTGGATGATGTAGGTGGAGCAGCAAGAGCCGAGGACGTGGTCCGGTCCGCATTGAACCCGGTTGGTGCGTCCGACACTCTTGGAGTGTTCAGGCGCGGCATGAGCGACCGGGGTTCGGGGTCTGCTGGGCCGCGCGACGAGTTCCGAGCGTTGCTTGGGCTTGAGAAAAGCGGTTCGGCGGTGCCCGGCAGGGAATTGATCGGCGGAGCGGGTGATTTGGTTAATACGAAGCCTGATCTCACAAGGCAGGAGATCAATCCTGTCGCGCCACGCTCGGGTGCGAGTGTTGGGAGCGCGGAACTGCCTTCTTTTCAGGAAAACCCGCTTGCTGCTGCACAGCAGAATCCTCTTCGATTGCCAGGGTTTGATAATTTGCCGAGCAGGGCTTTTGGGGCACCGGTTGCGGAATCTTCTCTTGCGCCGGTGATTGATTTGCCGAAGCGGACGATTTCGCCGACCGTTTTGCCCGTTCCCAAGAGGAGCTTTTAGCCTGGACGTTTCTCAGCGCGGCGCAGCCGCAAAGCGGTCTGTAGCCGGTCAAGGCGAGTATGTGCTTGACCTGAGCAGATAATCCCGGCTAGGTCTGCACGGCATGAGACCTGCGCGCAAACGAACCAATCATGTTTTGCTGGCTGTACTGCCAATCCTTTTGACCATGCACGACACTGCTGGTGGCGAAGCCCGGTCACTTGCCGAACGCCTCGGTTACAAGGCCACCGACAAGCTCCTCATCGTCAACGGCGACGATGCTGGCATGTGCCATGCGGCAAACGTTGCCACAATCGAGTGCCTCGAGAAAGGTCTGATGCGATCTTCCACCATCATGGTTCCCTGTCCGTGGTTTCCCGAGATCGCTGCTTATGCAAGGCAAAACCCTGACAAAGACTTCGGCGTTCACCTCTGCCACACTGCCGAGTGGACGAAGTATCGCTGGGGGCCTGTTGCCGACCGGGCGCAGGTGCCCGGCCTCGTGGATGCCGATGGTTACCTGTGGCGAAGTGTTGAGGAGGTTTATGCCCACGCCAAACCCGAGGAAGCCCTGATTGAAGCTCGCGCCCAGATCAAACGCGCGCTGGCGGCCGGCATTGACATCACGCATCTGGACTCGCACATGGGCACACTCCAACTCAACCCCGAGTTCTTCAAGGTCTATGTCCAACTGGCAATCGAGTTTGATTTGCCGCTGCGGATGGCGTCGCAGGACACAATGGCGCGTTTTGGTCAGCCGGAATTGCGGACTCAAGTTGCCGGCCGTGGCATTGTGTTCCCCGACTATTTCGTCTATGAGGAACTCAAGGACGAGAACAAAGACGTTCGCACGTTTTGGCTGAACATTGTCAGGAACCTTAAGCCGGGTGTCACCGAGCTGTATATCCACGCTGCTTTGCCAACCGACGAAATGAAAACCATCAGCGGTTCGTGGTCAACTCGCGCACAGGAATACGAGGTTTTTACACACAACCAAGAGATGAAACGGCTCGTCGCAGATGAGAAAATTATCTTGATTGGTTACCGCCCATTGCGCGATCTGCAAAGAAGCGAGCGCAAACGCGCCGAGGGCCCGGTTAATACGAGTTTGGGACAACGCCCGAGGTAGTGCGCCAAGGTCAAATAGATCAAATTTCAGCGTGGCGCAGGCGCAAGCGAATGATCGCGGCGAGATAAATGCTTTCGTTCCAGGCTTGGCACTCCCTCGCGCCGCGCTGAATAGTTGTACTAACAAATCGATCGTATTTGCGAAGATTTTCAGATCGCGAGTTTGCTCGATTTCTCAGTATCTGCTCCTCCGGCAGCAAGCAGTGCGGTGAGCACGGTGAGGCCTTCGGAGTATTATTACGTAGAACAATCTGCGCGGTACCAAATATGGGGACAGGCACGGTGTTTGGGGGCCGGCGGTCCAAATAGGCGAGGCAGGCACGATGTCCGATATGCCGATTAGGAACGTTCAACGTCAAACGTTCAACGCTCAACTTTTAACAGGGTGGCCGGAAGGGCGCACGGTGGGCGGGATATGGGGACAGACACGAAGTTTGAGGGACCGGCAAGGCAAATAGAGGGCAGGCACGATATTCAGATATGGGGACAGACACGATGTCCAGTATGCCGATCAGGAACGTTCAACGTGGAACATTCAACTCGCAACTTTCAACGCGGTGACCGAAAGGGCGCATGGTGAGCCGGATATAGGGACAGACACGGAATTCGGGCAACCAGGCTTTTGATCCGGTGAACCTGAGCAAGCGCTGGTCGGAAGGTCCAAGCCGGCTGTGGCGCCCAGATATGGGGACAGGCACGATGTCCGATATGCCGCTCAGGAACGTTCAACTCTCAACTTTTAACGGGGTGACCGAAAGGGCGCATGGTGGCGGGATATGGGGACAGGCACGATGTCCGATATGCCGCTCAGGAACGTTCAACTCTCAACTTTTAACGGGGTGACCGAAAGGGCGCATGGTGGCCGGGATATGGGGACAGACACGAAATTCGAAATTATTGACGCGATCGTTCGGCTGCGGTTGTGCCGCGCCGAGCGGATCGGGGCGCAGGTTGGGATTTCATTTGGGCAACAGAGCGGACATTGAGGTTGCGAATGTATCTGCACAGAAAGGGCGGTTTTACCGAGGGCTGGTTTTTCGATTTCCGTGCCAGGGACATGGCGAAAAAAGAATTTCCATTGACAATCTCGGCCCGAGGAGTATGATATCATAAAGCTATAACAAAGCTATCTGTTCAAATGAATGCAACAAACAATATCCAAATCGCGCCAAGCCGCGAAAAAGCCGTGTCGGTCCACAACGGCTGGGTCATGCTCGTCGTGATAATCCTGCTGTACCTCGGCACCATCGGCCTGCTCATTTACTCGATCGCAGCCGGGCAAAGTGGCGGGCCGCTTCTGGCGCCGTTTCTGGTCAGTATGTTTTTGTTGCCCTTCGACATAATCATGACCCTGGGGTTTTTCACATTGCAGCCGAATGAGGCTCGCGTGCTGATTTTGTTCGGCGAATACAAGGGTACGGTGCGTGAAAGTGGTTTTCATTGGGGCAACCCGTTTTACTCGAATGGTCCGCGCACAGCCATGGCCGCCCAAGCCGCCGAGTCGGTCGGCAAACCTGGCGGATCGCGGGCCGTTGCTGCAGCGCAATGGAAACGGCATATGGGACGATACAAAATCTCGTTGCGCGCGCGCACCCACAACATCGAAAAACTCAAGGTGAATGACAAACGCGGAAACCCGATCGAGATCGGGGCGGTTGTCGTCTGGCGCGTGCAAGACACCGCCCAGGCAACCTTCGACGTCGATGATTACGAGAATTACATCGAGATGCAGAGCGAATCGGCACTGCGACACCTTGCATCTTCGTACGCTTATGATCATGGCGAGGAGAACGAGATCACCCTGCGCAGCAATGTTGAGGAGGTATCGGTTGCACTCAGAACCGAGTTGCAGGAACGCCTGATCAAAGCCGGCGTGACGGTGGATGAAGCGCGGCTGACGCATCTGGCGTATGCACCAGAAATCGCACAGGCAATGCTCCGGCGACAACAGGCTGAGGCGGTCATCGCCGCAAGGAAGAAGATAGTGTTCGGCGCGGTGAGCATGGTCGAGATGGCTCTCAAGGAAATGACAGAAAGAAAAGTTCTCGACCTCGACGACGAGCGCAAAGCCGCGATGGTGAGCAATCTCATGGTTGTGTTGTGTGGGGAATCGGAGGTTCATCCGGTGATCAACACGGGCACTCTTTACTCTTGATAACGGGCGATGGAGGAACGAAAGGCGTTTTTGCTGCGGATCGATCCTGCGCTCATGAGGGAGCTTGAAGCGTGGGCGCAGGACGAGTTGCGCAGTGTGAACGGTCAGATCGAGTATCTGTTGCGCCAGGCTGTGCTGCGCCGGAAGAAATCCGCAGCAGCCCGACTCAGACTTTCTGATCCCGCCGCACAGGAGCCATTGGACCAGAATCTGCAGTGAGACCATTTTTGAGAAACCAAAACCGACTGCCAACTCAGCGCGGCGCAGCGCCAATCAAACGCTCGAGGCGTAACCAGTGCCTTGGTTTCAGGAATGCCGGTGTGTCGCGCCGCGCTGAAAAGGGCGACTTCGTCGCCCACGAGGGGAGTTGCGAGTCGGATCAGCAGACGAACAGTTCGAAGGCAAAAGGCTCGAACCACGCGCTGACCTGCGATTTCCGAGCAGATTATCCAATATTGTGCACCAAAGGCCGCACTGTTCTGACCACACTGCCCGCTGCCAGAGAAGCAGATACTGACAAATTGAGCAAACTGGCAGTCTGAAAATCTTCGCAAATATGTTCGACTTCTCACTGTAATTGTACAGCGCGGCGCAGCGGCAACGAAACGATTCTCCAACTTGGCCTTGACCGGTGACTGTCCAAGCGACATTTTTGAATCAGATTCGAGAGCGATTATGCGAGCCATTTTACTGACATGCGTTTTCTCGTTGCTCGGGACTGTCAGGGCGCAGGTCGTGATCTCACCCGGTGCGGGGCCTTACAGCAGCGTGTACGGTGGCGGGGGCCGTGCGGCCGGCGTTGTTGTTCCCGGTGTGAACGTGGCCGCTGGTGGTATGGGTGGTTTCGTCAATGGCGCGCCCGGTTTTCAAGCCGGTGGGGGACGGGGCATTTACGGTGTGACCAGGCGCACGTTCATGGGCGATGCGAACGTGATTGCGGCGAGGTATTTTGCAAGTGGCGGAGTGCAAATTCCGGTTCAACCTGCCAACGGGTTCTCGGGCCAACAAGGTTATGTTTCCGCCGGCAACATTCGCATGCAACAAGGCTATGCAAGTCGGTTGGCGACACGAACCGCACCGCACCCTGCTGTTGCAGCAGAAAAGCCCGATCAGAACTTTGTTGCGGTCGGCCGGATGAATCTGAACGGCGCGCCGCTCAACATCCAGGGGCCGGTGAATGGGTTTGCGGCCAACGGCACAACAGCAGCAACGTCTTTCCAGTCAACATCCGTGGCCACAAACGGATTCTGCCGACCGTTCATTACCCATCGGTCCGTGCCCGCTAACAGATAGTTATCAGGGCGGTGGAGCTGCAATCGAATGCACGGCTTTTGGCAACTGCGCCGGGGGCAGGGACATCGCCGTGGCGCACCGCGCCCATTGATTTCCCAATCTCATACTGCAGCGGTTTTTGTCTGTCTTGGGTTGATCAGATTCGATAGCTGCCAGGGTTGCCTTTCGACATGAGGTTTGCCGCCGACCGACATTGGCTGCCACGGATGCATCTTTCAGTGATTGCTGTAGCGGCGCCAATCTTGATTTGACAATGGGAAGATATTGCGGCAAATGCGCCACATGTCACATCTCAAAGACCTCTTTGCTCTGGTTCGCGGTTGTTCTTTCAAGGTCGTATCGGTGACCAGCGTGTGCACGGCGATTTTGTGCCTCGGTTCGAGTGGTTCGGGGCAAATCCAGATTTCGGACCATCCGGAGCTCATGCTGAATGTGCAGCAGGCATGGGGCGTGCTCGGCCTCAACACTGCTGCGCATGCCCCGGATCGCCCCGGCGCGCGGCTCCAAATAGGCGACCAGGTCTTCGACAAGGGGTTGGGCCATCACGCGTCAGGCGCAATCACCGTCATGTTGGATGGCGCGTTTTCCACATTCGAGAGTTTTGTTGGGCTCCAACCCTGCGGTAACGGCAATGGCAGTGTTGTTTTCAGGGTCTTTGTCGATGGAGAGCAACGGTTCGACAGCGGGCTGATGCGGGCGAGTGATCCGGCTCGCCTGGTGCGCGTCAACGTCGAAGGCGCGTCAGAGCTGCGGTTGGAGTCCGACGATGCCGGGGATGGCATTGATTGTGACATGGCAAACTGGGCCAACGCCTGTCTTACCCCTTCAGACCAGCCGATTGCCAGCAGCGATTCCCCGGTGGACATTGTGCCGTTCGGACGCGTGGTGGCCTTTGACCCGAACCGGCACGATGGCACTCGTGCAAACCGAATCGAAGAGTTCCCAGCCGAAGACTTCATGCTCTCGACCGACCTTGTGCCTGATCGAGCTGGTGTTTACCGCGTGCCGGTCAGCAGCAACAACATCGCTTGCATCGGCGTGGAATGGCTCAATCGCCGCGCGATAAAGTCGATGTCTCTGGAACTGTTGTCCGGCGCGGCGTTGTCTGCGTCGGGTCGAACGCGTGTGCAGGCATGGTTTGGCGAGTCACTCTGGCAGGGCAAGTGGCACGATCTCGAGGGACAAATCGAGCGCGATGGCGATCGGTTGATTTTTGTTGCGCCCGTGAAATCGCCTTCGGGCAACCTGCTCAGGACATGGAAAGTGCGGTGGTTGATTCCTGCGGTCGGGGACGTTGTCATGAGCAAAGCTCCGGTTGTTTACACACGATCGCGGTGGACCACAGGTGTGTTCCGGGTGGAACTCTGCAGACCGGGTGGCACAGGCGCGACCTCGCATCTGCCGAACAGGGCCACGATCGAGGTTATCGACGGTCTGTTGATTGGGCCAGAGGATGGCAAACTGGCATCGGTTAATCCAACGGCTGTGACGGTGAGATACGCCAAACCTTCGGCACTGCTATCAGAACTGACAACCTTGCGAATCCACCGCGCCAAAGAAACAACAAGCGTGGCTGTCGAGGACGTGCTTTCGAAAGGTGCGGTTTATGTGCCGTCTGCAGGCGTGCTCGTCTGTTTGGGTGACCGGCCCACAACAGTGCAGGAATATCTGCGGCAAGTCGCCGAGCAAAAGACGATTCTTGAACGCGTGCGCTCGATGCCGGAGCAGACGTTGGAACAAGCAATGTCCAGAACGCACCACCCAGCGCAAAATGAAGGACCTGTGATGCTCTCACTGGCATGTGACAATGCAAAGGTTGTTGTGGACCGCAACGGAGATTTGCGCTGGCACACCTTTCCAACAAGCGACTCGGACTGGCTGGGCAAAGCCGCAAGCATGCGCGTGCAATTGGCCAGCAAGGAAAAAGTGACACAGGAACGACGGCTTGATGGTGGTTGGTTGCCGGTGCCGGTCATCACCACCAAGTCCGGTCCTCTGACACTGGTCCAGCGGACGTTTGTTGCTCCGACCGATGCGCCCGAAAGCAAGCCTTTCCGGCTCAATCGCCCATCTGTTTGCGTGGTGCAGATTGGCCTGAGCAACTCTGCACCTGTGGCAACCAACACGGACCTGCGGACTACGTTCCTTGCCAATAGCCAGTCCAACGAACCGGCTGAAATCACGCCGGCCGATGCTACGACCTGCGCATGGTGGGTTAAAGACAAGCAGAACATCATCAGCACTGTGTCCTCCGACTCGGGCAGTCCCGGGCTCAAGGCCAAGGTGTCAGGGGGCGCACTTGTTTTCCAGGGCGACCTGGGACCGCACACGAATCTGTCCGTGACGGTTTATCTGTCTCTGGCAGGGCAGCCGATCCCGGCAAATGCATCCCCTGCACAACTGTTCTCCGAAGTCGAGCGTTACTGGAACTCGGCCATTGGCTCGGCAACACAGATCAAAACGCCCGAACCGTTTCTTGATGATGTGATCCGTTCATCGCGCGTGCGGTGCCTGATTGACGCGCGAAGCGAGGCGGAAGGCGAACGCGTTGCAGCGTGGATTGCCGCAATGGCTTACGGACCGCTCGAAAGCGAGGCGCATTCGGTCATCCGCGGAATGGATTACCTCGGCCACGGCGATTTTGCCCGACGATCGCTCGATTACTTCGTCCACCGCTACAACACAAATGGTTTTCTGACGACCGGCTACACGACCTTTGGCACCGGTTGGCACCTTTGGACATTGGGCGAGCATTGGCGGTTGACGCATGACACGAACTGGCTCCGCGCAAATGCTTCTGAGTTCGCACGCGTTGGTCACTGGACATTGCGGCAGATCGCAAAAACACGGCGTTCAACGTCCACCGGCGCACCTGTCCGCGGTTTCGGCCTAATGCCGCCGGGCGTGTTGGCCGACTGGAACGCGTTCGCACAGCATTTCTGCATGAGCGCTTATTACGCAGCCGGATTGCGCGAATTGGGCAACGCACTCGGTGCAATCGACCACCCTGATGCCATTCTGTTTGACTCCGCCAGCCGGCAACTCGCCGATGCTACAGTTCGCGCGTTCGAAGCAACTGTTAAAGAAGCGCCGGTCGTCCCGCTCAGAAACGGGACCTGGGTGCCGTTCTATCCCGCACAAGCGCACACGCCGGGCATGGTGGCGCGATCGTTCCCGGGTGAAGATGCGGGCCGGAGCTGGGCGTACAATGTCGAGCTGGGCGCGCACCAGATGGTGCCGACCGGCGTGCTGCATTATTCGTCGCCGAGAACAACCCTGATGATGGAACACATGGAAGACGTCTGCTTTCTCGAAAGCGGGTGGTTTGATTATCCGGCGGCAGACAACGAACGGGATTGGTTCAACCTCGGCGGCTTTTCGAAAGTGCAACCTTATTATTGTCGGAACGCTGAAATCTACGCCATGCGCGACGACGTGAAACCGTTCCTGCGCAGCTATTTCAACAGCCTCGCTTCGCTGTTAAACCAGGAAACTTTGACGCTATGGGAGCATTTCAACCACAGCGGCGCGTGGGATAAGACCCACGAAACCGGTTATTTTCTCCATCAGACGCGCACAATGTTCGTGCAAGAGCGCAACAATGAACTTTGGCTGGCGCCGTTTGTCCCGTCCCGCTGGTTGGAAGACAGCAAACAGGTTAAGATCGACAACGCGCCGACGTTCTTCGGGCCGGTGAGTTACAACTTTGAATCGCACATCTCGCTTGGTTATGTGGATGTGACAATCGTGCCTCCGACACGGAACCCGCCGCGCCAGATTGTGATCAGACTGCGGCATCCGGATTCAAAACCGTTGCGGAATTACGAACTGGACGGCAAGACGAAGCAAATATCGAAGAAGGATGAGTCGGTGATTCGCCTGAAGCCGGCAGACAAACCGATCAAAATCCGCGCATTCTTCTGAGATTGTGTGTGGCAATTTGTTGCAGCGCCAGTTGGAGAAAAACGGGAGATTGGCAGGAAGATTTTTGGCTGAAAAATGTTTGGCTGAAACATAACGAAATTCGGTACCGCTCCAAAGTTTCACGTCAAATGCCCAGTCTCCATTAGCATGTTGTCCGTTCAGCGTTGAACGTTGGGCGTTGTCAGCAGGGCCGCCTGATCGGTACACCGGCTGGGAACGTTCAACGTGCATCTTTCAACTCTCAACTTTCAACGGGATGACGGAAAGGGCCCATGGCGGGCCAGATGACAAACAGAATAGAGTGCCAGACACAATATCCGCGGGTTCCTGTCCCGTACTGACGGGTCAGATTTGTCGCCCGCGGGAGAGATGAAATCGGGATCAGTGGCCGAACAGTTTAAGGGCAAGAGTCTCGAACAATTTGACAACTTACGATAGCCACGCAGATTTGCGGAGTTGGTAGTTCAAACGGCGTCAGGCTGCTTATCCACCTCGAGAATTTTCAACACCCTCAGAGTCTCGGTCACGCTCCATGCCTGAGCGTCACATCCGCGGAGGGTGTGAGGCGCGTCGCCGTCCATGATTTCGGGGAGTTGTCCGACGCATCCCTCGAGCAAAAGGCGTTTTGCACTGCACAGGTATGCCATAGCCGCAGATACCGCAGCGGGCTGGAAGTCCCATGCCCGCGCAAGGGCCTCGCAAAACACAGGCAGCATCCAGACCCACGCGGTTCCATTGTGGTAGGCAGGCTTCCGCCGAGTATCCTCGTCGCCTTCGTATCGGCCAAAGTACGGGTTGACCGGGTCATTTAACAATTTTCCACCGGGCCCGTAAATTGGCAGAGGCGGGTTGACCGGTAGTGGCGCGAGCGACCTGAGTGCGCCTGGCACCAGCAAATGGCGCTGTGCGGCAGCAACACACATGCGAGCTTTCGCGCCTGTGAGAAGGCCGAGCGCAATTGGTATCAGGCAGTTGCTTCGCAGTGCATCGTCAGGGCGCGCCTCGACGGCGGGTTGACCGGGCACGGCCAGCAGTACATCGGCGAACCACCCTTTCTTTTCGAGCCAGAACAAGCGGTCCATCGATTCGAGTGCGCGGTCGGCAAGAATGCCCCAGCGCTCGGCAACCGGCGGAACATTCAGGTCTTCCAATTGACGAAGCAGTCGAATCCAAAGCGCCTGGATTTCGATCGGGTAACCTTGGCGCGGTGTGCACGGAGGGAAATTCGTGTCCATCCAGGTGAAGTGGCTCGGGCTCGATACGAGTGCTGAAGCCGGGTCAACCCTGATTCCATTCGGCGTGCCGCGCAGGTACGAGCCAGCGATGGACCTGAGAACATCAACAATGCTCCGACCGGTTGAATCGACTTTCTTACTGTAGAACGACTCGGCACTCGAACGCCGTGTTGTTGCCGGGGAACCGCCAGCCGCGGCCAAAACAAGCGCGTATTCATCGCAAGCAAGGCCATACCAGAGCGGCGCATCCGAAGAATCCCGGTTGCCGCCGTGTTCACCGATCAGCATGTTTGGCAACGTTCCGTCCTTCTCGAATCGTCCAAACAACGTCAGCAAGCTTTCGGCTTCTTTCAGCCACCCGAGCGAAATCAGCCCGCGCGCTGCTATGAGCGAGTCCCGCCCCCATTCGAGGAACCACGGATAACCGGCAATCACAGACCACGCAGAACCACGGCGGGCAAGGAAGTTCCTCGCCGCAGTTGTCAGTGTGGTTCGCAGGTCCAAAGTCGCCACACGCAAATGCTTTTGCGGCTCGCCGCCGTCGGCTCCGAAACCGCGTCGAATCTCCTCTGCGGTCGGTTCGGTCGCATCAGCGCAGGCGACTACATGGACACTTTCGTCCTCTCCCAGGGACAGTTCGAACCATCCCGGGCTGTAAGCTGCGCCTTCGGCTGTCAGGCCGCGGGTTGCTTCGACAGGATGTTGAATGTGTTCGCACCATTCCGGCTCGGGATGGTATGCGATGAGCGTTGACTGGCCGGGTCCTGGAGGGCAGTTGCGGGGCCTGTCTTCCGGACTGTTGTTCCGCATCGCCCAAACCCGCAGTTGTCGATCCGCCGCAGGCGAAAACTCGAAACCAATGTAAGCGCATGGGCCCTCCCAGTTCGCGGCGTGTTTGGATTCGATCGGGCGGCAGTGGCTTGCAAAATGATGTTCCGCGCCCGGGTTCCGAAAGGTTTCCTGGTGAAAATTGCGGTCTTCGATGTCCACCCGAACCGTCAGTCGCACGTCATGTACGCGTGCCTCCCGACCGGCTACTCTCTGGTTTGCATGTTTTGTCTGGTGGCGCATGTTGCCGGATGCGAGCCGTGAAAACTTGAGGACGGTTGTGTTTCGGCCTTCCAGCATGCACGCTTCAACAAGAATCCCGACCAACCGACCGTCACCCGCCGGGACGTGAAACATCCAGCTCGCAGGCGGGCCGGGATCGAAATCGACCAAATGCCTTGCGTCCAATGGCGACAGAAAACCGTCAGCACTCGCCCATACACGCGCGCGCTTGGCGAAAACATGTCGATCGACAGGATGTTCTGCGCTCAGATTCGCTCCGAGGAGACAGTCGTACTTCGATCGGACGGCGCCAAGATCAAGGCACAAACGCGCCATCGCGCCCCTGCCGTTTGTCAGCAGCACTGTTCTGTCTTCCGGATATCGCACTTTGATGGGCCCGGCTTTCGTCGCGGTGTCCAGAAACTCGATTCCGGCTGTCACCTCGGCAGGTTTGTCTGCAAAACACTCGAGATGCATCACAGCCATGCCTGCGCTTCGCCGCGGCGGATAACACGCCACGTGCCGGTTCCCAATGCTTTCAGAGCGCGCCTGCCAATGAACTGTCGCCCCCTGTGTTTCAATGTTCACGTGGAACGGACTCGAATGCTCGATCAACAGCCAGTGATCAGACGGCACAAGCGTCACACGCCGGCTGTCAGAAACCGTCCAATAGACCACCCGCGGGAACAATCCCCGCGCTGCATCGAGTTTTTCCGCCAAAACAGGAGAGCGTCCTTTGTCAGCCGATTCCGCGGAACAGGAATTTCGTACGTGGTTTCCGGTGTCGAACTTTTCCTCGAGGTATGTCGCAGCACTCAAAAAGCCGGCAAGCTCGCGTTCCACTCGGTCAGCAAACGCGTCAATCTCAGCAGGGTTGATATGCTCCGGCGGGACGTGATTTTTCAACACGCTCAATGCCATTGCGCGTGCTGCACATCGTCTTCTGTAAGCCTCACCGCTGAGTCCGCGCGGCGACATTGTCCCCGCAAGGCAGTAAGCCGAAGCAGGGGGGAGATCGAAAACGACCTTGTTCGCTTCGATGAACGTATTGGGCGGCGACTGGTTCAACAGGTCCACTTCGAACCCGGCGGGCGCAATTTGGTCCCTCGTCAACTCGATTTTCTGGCGCGCGCTGATGTCAGTGTTGACGAGCACCAGCACCGAATCGAGCCCTTCGCGTGATGTCCGTTTGAGTGCATAGACCGGCCAACCGGTTGGGCTGAGCCGCTCGAGATGCGCCCCATCGAAAAAGCACGGGTGCTCTGCCAAAAGCCGATTCAACCGGGCCAGTTCAGGAACTATGTTGTCGGTGTTCCCCCATGCCAAACCGCTGCTCCCATGCACATCCACCTTTTCCTTCGCCAGCCATTCGACGCCGCATGTGAAACCAAAGCAACCACTCACACTTGTCAAGCCACAGAGCCGATTTCGCAACAGCGACCATTCCCGCCCACGAGCTGCAAGGCGCGGATTATCGTGAGTTTCGGAATAATGAACCAGTACCCCGACACTTCGGCTCTGCCTGATTGCATGGTCAAGGTACCCTGAAACCTGCAATCCATCATAGTTTTGGAACAACTCCGAGTACGCCCATTGAAACCCGCCTTCAGTCAACAGGTCCTCCGTGATCTCCCACGCGCCACCGAGGCCTTCGAGGAAAAACACCGCGTCCGGGAATTCCATGCGCACCTTGGCAATGATGTAGCGCCACACATCCCGCGGCACAAAATAACCCGCATCACATCTGAAACCGTCAACGCCCCGCCGACACCATTCAACAAACACGTCAGCCAGATGACGTCGCAGCTCCGGATTTGCATGCTCCAACTCGACCAGGTCCTCCCAAATCACGCCCCATGCGCCCGGACTGACAAAAGTGCCGTCATGTTTCCGCATGAACCATTCCGGATGCCGCCATTGCAACGTCGATTCCCAGCCGGTGTGGTTGATCGCCATGTCAAGAAACACCCAGCCGCCCCGCGCGTGCACCGCCCGCGTCAATTCTCGAAACTGATCAACCCCGGTCGTTTTCCGATCAAATTCAATCAGCGCCGGATCAATCGCCAGCAAGTCCCCCGCAGCATACGGACTCCCAAAACGCCCGAACCGCGCGTACGTCGTCGGAACCGGGTTCACCGGCAACAAATGCAGAATCCTGCAGCCCAGCGTGTCGAAAATGTGCGGAAGTTCGCGGACAAGATCGCGCAGTTTCCCCGACGGCGGAATTACGGTATACCCCCGCGCATCCAATTCCCGAAGCCGATGCTCGAGCGCTTCGTCGGTCGTTGCCGATGCTCGCTTAGTCGGACCGAACATTCGCGGAAATGCACAATATAGGGTGTTCCATGTCCGGCATGCATTGGGCTGAACGTTGATCCCAACGTCCGACCCCGCCGGCCAGTGTTGCCAGCCGCGAGTGTCAACCGCATACGCTTTGGCGCGAAAATAGCCGACCTCGACCAATGGCAGCTCGACCTCCCACACATTCCCCACGCAATGCATCGGAATGTCGTGCCATGACTTTGCAATGGGAGGACGCCCGTGCTCGACCTCCGACAGTATTTCTTCACGCAAAGCATCGGCGCGTCCCAGGTTTGTCCTGAGAAAAGCGCGCCACCCGTCCGGCCACGGCTTGCCACTTCCAAGCCGCAGCTTGAAACACACCGAGTCGCCTGCAAACTTGACCAGACGTTCGCCCGTGCGCGGTTCCTGCTCAAACTCGTGCATTGCCGCGGGTCTTATCGCCGAATCGGGTATTTCACGCAACTTCGGAAACATTCGTTCACATTGAACTGATCGGCGCGGCGCCGCCGTAACCGGATGACCCAACAAGACAAAGGCGTCCGCTGCACGCTCGGCGCTCAGCCGCGCCAAGCAGAGTTTGATTTTGACTGTGAAGTGTCTAATGTTGCGGAGTGATTGCGCTGATTGATTACGGAGCCGGAAACCTCCAAAGCGTGTTCAAGAGCCTGCGCCACGTTGGCGCTTCCGTCCAGTTGATCGCGCGCCCGGAAGAACTCCGCGGCGCAAGCGCTCTTGTTCTGCCCGGTGTCGGCGCATTCGACGATTGCTTGAACGCCATGGACCGACAGGGCCTTGCAACTGCCTGTCGCGATTTCATTCAAAGCGGTCGGCCTTTTCTCGGAATATGCATCGGGTACCAGGCCCTCTTCGAGCGCAGCGAAGAGTTCAACAGTCGCGCCCCCGGACTCGCGGTTTTCAAGGGCAGTGTCGTCCGATTCAGCGCACAGCACGGCCTGAAAACGCCACAAATCGGATGGAATCAGTTGGATATTATCCGACCTGATTGCCCGCTGTTTCGCGGGGTCCCCTCCGGCAGTTATGTGTATTTCGTCCACAGTTACTTCCCAAAACCCGTTGACGAGTCGATCATCGCCGCACGAACAACTTATGGCGAAACGTTCGCATCCGCGGTTTGGCATGACAATGTTGTCGCCACTCAGTTCCACCCGGAGAAAAGCCAGGAAGTCGGTCTTCACATGCTCCGCAACTTCGTTGAATGGGCAGAAAAAACGTGACAGAGCAGAAATATCGGGGAACAGAAAAACCAGTGGCAGAAACATCAGTGGCAGAAAAATGAGGCGGCGTAGAATCGTCCTGGTCGGTTCGGCGCGTTGAACAAAGCAATCACATCTGAAGCACGACCATCCCTGCCAACCAACATTTCAACCGCAAAGCAACGACAATCGGGCGGTTCCATTTTTTCATTTTCTTTTCCTTTTTTCGGCCAACCACAACAAACGACAAGTCATCTTTGCAGGGCAACCCGGCCCGAATCTCACCACCTCAGCAGACCAAGATACCCAAACCCTCCTTCAGATGAAATTCCCGAGCCAAGTCCGACTCATGCTTGGGCGGCGAAGTCGATTTGCAGGCTGGGACGAAAAAGAACCAACAGATAAGCGGCACATCCAATCTTGACCTTCAGGCTATCAGCAAACCGGATTCAGCCCATGCGGACCACGAAACACTCAACGCAGCGCAGCCGCAACCTGAACGAGTCTCTCTGAGAAACAATTATCAAGGCCGCGGCCTGAGGCTGGCTGCGCGTTTCTCGAGGTCCGGGCCGATGTCCTCCTGGTAGAAATAGGCATCGCGATCGCCACCAGTACTCCAACTGTGCAGAAAAAGTGTTTTGTCGAATTTGATCCACCTCGCCGACCCATCCATGTGGACATGGTTGCCGCCGGCCGGTGCACCTGATCGCGCCCTGTGCGGCGGCATCCCTTTGAAAGCCGTGTCACGGCCACCGCCCCATTTGCCGTCGATCTTCATCATCGCGTCGGCCGCCAGAACCCAGCCCGGTTGCGACTGGCCGGCCTTTATTGGGCTCCGCGAATCGAATGTCCCCGCCGGGTTCATCCATTTCGGTATTCCCCCGAAATACTGATAACCGATCACCCACTGATCGTACTCCCGTTCGTACTGGGGAAAATCAGGGCGGCTCGGACAGGTCCAAATCTGAGGCGATTTGTTCGAGCTGATTGTGAGGCCAACCGTCGCCGCCGCAGTGCGTTCGGGCGGATTAAGGCAAATCTGCACCTGGCCAAACCGTGCTTCGACGACCTTGTCCGCGTTGTCTTCCGCGTAAACAATCATTCCCACCGCGATTTGCCGCAGGTTGTTGAGGCAGGCCGTCCTTTTCCCCGTCTCTTTGGCGCGCGCAAGCGCCGGCAGCAACATCCCGGCAAGTATCGCTATGATCGCGATTACCACCAGCAACTCGATCAGGGTGAACGCGGTTTGTTTGTAAAACCCGGCTGGAGCAAGCATCGACGCGCGTCGCTGGTCGCTTTGCCGGCTGCAGCCAGACCCGCCCCCGGAGGGCCAATCTGCCGAATCGCTGTTATCTACCCCGTGCATAAGATTCGCCAGGACCATGCGCACTGCTGTTCCGCGTTTTTCAACGGGTCATTGCTACCTTCGATGGCGACTATTGTCAACGATTGGCTCTGCACGCGCCTGTGCGTCAAGCGCGAGTTCGATCGCAAGAAAAGTGTGGCTTTGCGGCATCGCGTTTTCAGTCCTGTCCAAACAATCGCGTATCAACCGACCGAAATATGGAAATCCGACTTTTCCGTGCACGGCCAAATGGTGTTCCCCCGTGCGGTCCACCAGATACACGTGGTCGCCCTCGAATTCGCGCCCAATGTCGAGATATTTCCTCAGTTCAATGTATCCATCAGTACCGAGAACAAACGTTCGCCCGTCGCCCCATGCACGAAGGCCGTCCGGCGTGAACCAATCCACACGAAAATATTGTGTGGCGCCGTTGTCCGCAATCAACGTTGCGTCCCCGTAATCCTCGAAGCATGGGTGATCGACGTGATTGTAATTGGCCACCTTGCTGTGCAAAACCCGCGCGTGCCCGGCCCCGGCATAGAACAAAAATTGCTCAATTTGATGACAACCAAGATCAACCAAAATCCCGCCGTACTTGTCCTTTTCCCAGAACCATGCCGGGCGGCTTGGCGCGTTAACACGGTGCGGCCCCAAGCCGAGCACTTGCAGCACGCGCCCTATTGCGCCGGACTTGATCAGGTCACCGGCGTACTCCGCCGCCTCCGAGTGCAGGCGTTCAGCGTAGTAAACGGCAAACTTGCGCCCCGTCGTCTCAACCATCTTCCGGGCTTCTTCGAGCTGAGCGCGGTTCGTGAACGGTGGTTTGTCAGTGAAATAGTCTTTGCCATGCGCCATGGCTTTCACTCCCAACGGCCCGCGAAAACAAGGGATCGGCGCGCTCGCTATCAGGTTGATGTCTGGCGCTTCCAGCACTTCTTCTTCGCATCTCGCGGCTCTGGCTCCCGGGTAGGTTCGACAAAACTCCTCGACCCGCGCAGGATCAGGATCGTAAACAATGGATATTTCCGCACCGGCTTCGCGCAAGCCGTTGCACATCCCGTAAATATGCCCGTGATCAAGCCCAATCGCGCCAACTCGGAATTCACCCGGTTTGCACACCGGCTGCGCCCGGCCCACGGGGGCGTATCTCATCCCATCCGCCTTTTGTGAACTCGAAGGACCATTCATGGCAGAGCTTTGCCCCACATGCTAAACTTCGAGCCTGACACCATGTCAATCCACATCAGATTCGTCCGAGGACGATGCCTCCTGAGGCAATGCGTCAGAAGGTTTTCGAGGGTTCATCGTACTGAACTGCCAGTGCCCGGCTTTCAGCCGCAGCGTTACGGTTCCCACATCGCTGCAATACAACACCGGTACGCCACTCTTCCCAAGCCGCTTTCGAACCGCTTCGCCCGCCCTTTCGTAAGCCGGCCAGTCAGAGTCCGCCACAATTACCAGCTCAGGATTCACTGCCTCGATCAGCGACTCGCTCAGCGGTTCTCCTCTCGAAGGCAGGCCTGTTACGACGATCCCGCCCCGGCCAGGCCCGCCGCGCTCGATCAGTGCCGCCTGCCCCTCGGGACCCAGATCGGATAACAACAGCAATCGCACGCCCCCAAGCTCCCCGTCCAACACAATCGCGTTATCGTCAGCCATCGCAAACGATTCGCCGCGCGCAGGATGAATCACTCGCAGTCCTGCCACCGTGTCCCCAGAACAAAGTTGCCGCCAGCGCTTCGGTTCCTGTGCCAATTGCGCAAGCATCTGTCTGTAGCTTGGCGATCTCGACCGGTTTTGCCCGGTGCAAACTGTTGCCACCTGAAACTCCTCGGCGATCAAGCTCGCACCTCCAACATGCCGGACATCACCGTGTGTCAGCACCATCCAAGGGAGGCGCGAAAAACCTCTGGATTCGAGGTACGCCTTCACCACAAACGCCGCTGATTGTTCGTCGCCGCAGTCAATCAGAAGGTCATTTGCCCGACCGGGACCATCAACCAACACCGCATGTCCACCGCGCATGGGCAGGATTGTAACCGTGACCTCGCCGCGTCTGCTCCACGCGCCAACACAGAATACAGCAAACAGCATCAACGCAACGACAACCAACCCCGTGCGCCATCGGCGCGCATGAAGACCCTGGACACCCGCTGCCACCAACGCCAGGTAATACGCACACACCAACCCAAAATGAGGCGTCGGAACCCGGAAATACGCCCCGGGCAGCAACGACGCTTTCTCGCTGATCAACATCATCAGCCGCATCCAAAACCACGCGCTGTGGTTGAACAACTCGGATACCCAGCCCGCCCATGCTCCGCACAGCAGGCTGCCCAAACCGCATGTCAACGCCGCGCCGCTCAACGGCACCATCACAAGGTTCGCCGCCAAACTCACCGGCGTCACAAGGTGAAAATACACTGCAATCAACGGCAGCGACCCCAGCCATGCCGACAGTGACACCACAAATGCGTTTGCCGTATTGCGCAGCCCCGAAATTGCCCACCGTTTCCACGCCGGCACAAGTTCCCCGGGCACCCATGGATCGGTCCGGATCATTCCCCTGACCCGTTCGATGAGCGGTTCGCCCAACAGCGCCATGCTCAACACGACGAAAAACGAAAGTTGAAACCCTGCCTGAAACAATTGCCTCGGATCCCACACAAGTATCAAAAACGCAGACGCAGCCAGCGAGTTCAGCAGATCGCCCGGCCTTCGCAATGCCCAGCCCAAAACCACAACCGTCATCATGATGCTCGACCGGATTGCCGATGCCTGCCAGCCCGTCGCCGCCGTGTAAAACCAGATCGTCGGGATGATAATGATACCGCAAACGCTCCGTGGCACACGGACAACACGCAAAACCGCCACGAGAATTGTCGCAAGCAACGCCACGTGCAGACCGCTGATCGCAAAAATATGCATCGTCCCGGTCTTCATGAACGGCTCCGACACCTCGTCGGTCAAAGCCGTCCGCCAACCGAGCGTCATCGCCCACAACAACCGCAACGGTTCGTCCTCAGCAGACAACCCGCGTGACAACGTCTTCTGCGCCCATTCGACAAATCGTTCGCTCAGTGGTGGACGTACTTTCTCCTGCCGGCCGCCAACCAGAATCCAGTTGTTGGTTGAACGCGTCTGCAAGCGGTAATAGATGCCTTGCCAGCGCAGGTAGCTGCGATAGTCAAATAAACCGGGCGCAGCCGGACCGGGTGGGTGTTGCAAAACCCCGAACACCTCGACGGCCCGGCCCGAAAAGTATTCTCGACCCAAAACACCCGGCACATCAGCAGCGATCCTCCCGCACACACGCTGCCATGCGCCGGTGCAGTTGAGCGAATCAACCTCGATCACCGCCAACGTGCGCCATATTTCCTTACCATTGCGCCATCGTATTCGATGCGTTGGCGTTTGGACAATTCTGCCCCGAACCCGCGCCGTTTCGATGTTCTCGCCAACGATCAGGCGAATGTCGATCGGCGACAAAACCGTCGTCTTGCACGTCACATTGGCCGCGCCTGCAAACAACAGCAACGGCCCCAACACAAACGGTCGAAGCCGCCCCGAAAACAATCCAGCCCCAAGAGCAACAAACGACAGAATGAAAAGTCCAACAATTGGCAGTGCGACCCACGCGCCGATCACCACCCCTCCCATGTACCAAAGCAAAACAGGCAATATTGGACGCTTCACCGCTGGCTGCCGCCCGCCGGATCAAAAACAATCCCGGGAATTGGTTCCCCATCCGCCCCAATAATCCTCAGATTCAGTCCACACCCCAATGTGTGTTGCGTGATCTTCACAAACAAATCATTCCAACCCGCCCTGAGCTTTCCCTTTGCTCTGTCCTGACCAGGAACAAGCCCGCGCACGGCATTGTTTGCGTGAACCAGCTCGCCGTTCACCCACAATTTGATGCCATCATCTGACCCGATCGAAAAGATCACGTCCTGATCCTTCGGCGAATAAACGCGCGTCTTCAAATACACAACACAATGGTCGCCCCCCACCACAGTTCCAAGGTCAACTTCGCCTTCGCGCGAAAGATCAGGCGACCCGGGCGCGCGGCGCCATTCAAGCCGGTCCGGATTCCCCTCTTCAGGCGGGAACACAACGTCAAACAGGTCCTGTGCCTGTTTTCCCGCAACCCGATAGGGCCCGGTGCAAACCCATCCGGATTTCATGCGTCTCAGCACCGACTGCGCATTCGTTCGCACGGTCGCCTCCGAAGCTTCTGCAGCCAGCTTGTTCAACGCGCGCTCGGCCAGCTCGAAGTTTGATCCGGCCAAAGCCGTCGCTGCCTGCAAACACGCCGCCTCAGCCTCGCGTCGCACGTCGGGCTCGCGCACAGCTTCTTCAGCCAATCGAAGCGATCGCGGGTCCGCCACTCCGGCCAAAGCCGACAGCACCGCCTTTTTCTCCTGTGCCCGCGACGCAATCGCAAAGACCTGTTCCAGCAATTCCGCCCGCCTCGCTGCGTCCAACCCGGCCCGCTCGTCCGAAATCAGCCGAACGTAGCCCGTAATCGCCATCGACTTGATGTCTGCGTCTTGGGTTCCTCGCGCAAGGTCAAGCAAATCAGGCAGAAGCTCGGGATCACGCGTCGAACACAGAGCCCGTGCCGCCGCAACCCGAATTCGGTCGTTCTGATCTTTCAGCGCAGCGCGGAATGCTTCCCGAATTCTCTCGTGGGCGAACAAGGCGCTGATTTGCAACAACGCGCTGCGTGTGCCGGGGTCGGACGTCCCAAGCGCCTTGACCAGTGGTGTTACGTCGAGGTTCGTGTCCGCACTGATCCTTTCTGCAACTGACTCGACAGCGCCCTGCACATCCTGAATGGCCGATGCATCCTTCGTCATCATCAAAAGATCCACAAGAGCGGCCAAATGGCTTGCATCCGCAAGATTCGCAATGGCCTGAAGAGCCGCCTTCCGCGTGCTTGCAGCGTCGCTCTGTACAAGCGTGATCAGGTCTTTCACGGCTGATCGTTCATTTCGCGCCGTCAGCGCCCGGACAATCTCAACCTGCGCAGCCGCATCAACCTTTGGGATGTGCGTTACGAGAGCTCCCACTACATCGCCGTGCCGCAAAGCAACCAACGATTCGCGTGCGGTTCTTTGGACGGCTTCGGTAGGCGATTTCGCAGCCTCAACCAAAACGGACACCACACTTGCGTCACCCAACACACCCAGTGCCGACAATGCTGCAACCCGCACGCTTGGCTCAGGACTTCCAAGCGCGGCAACAACAGCATCTCTTGCCGCAAGATCGCCACGCTGTCGGAGCGCGCCGATCACGCCCACCTGCAACACCGGCGACAGCCCTGGCAGTAAATCGGTCAACACCCCCGTAATTGAAGAACCTTCGAGCTCACCGGCCAGACGCAACGCTGCCATCTGCGCCGTTTCATCTTGCCCAGCCAATGCTTCCCGGAGAACAGCCGGTGCCCGGTCGCCGGCGGCTAAAATCATGCCGACATTCGCCGCAACCCGCACGTGGTCGAAATCAACCCGGCGTATGAGAGTGCTGTAGATTGCGTTTGCCGCTTCCGGGTTTCCCTCGGTTCTGTATTGCTCTGCACATTGCAGGAGCGCATCCGCAATCCTGGGTTTGACCGCCGGCGTTGCTTTATCCAGCGCCTCACCGAGCCCTTGCGCAGCTTCTTTGCCTCCAATTCGGCCCAGTACGGCAGCCGCCGCACTCGCTATCATCTGATCGTTGTTGGTCAACAGCGGCGTCAACTGCGGCACAGACTCGGTATCTCGGCGCCATCCCAACGAGTCAATAACACCCGCCTTCGGGGCGCCCGACAAACCGCTCACAGCATGGCGCAAAGCAACTGTCGCTTCGGGAGCGGGTATCCCTTCAAGCGCATAGCGTGCAGCCTGCGACACTCGAACGTCCCCCAACAGTTCCGCAAGAACGGGCACTGACTGCGCCGTGCCGACCAAACGAAGTTTCCTGCATGCTTCGCATTTTTCGGCAGCGTTTGTGTTTGAACGGAGAATTGTTATCAGGTCTTGCTCGACGTCGGCTCGCAGATTCCACGCCGGGACGAACTGCAAAACCCCAAAAACAACGCAGGCGACTAATGTCTGTTTCATGAAATCTCTGTACAATTAGAGTGAGAAATCGATCATGTTTGCAAAGATTCTCAGGCCGCGAGCTTGCTCAGTTTGTCGGTATTTGCTTCTCTGGCAGCAAGCAGTGCGATTACAACACGGCGGTCTTTGGAGTATGATATAGGGTAGTCTGCGGGGGAACCTCATATTAGCACGTGGTTCGAGACTTTTGCCTCCGAAGTTCTCGGTCGCTGATCTCACTTGCATCTCCCCGTTGGGCGACGAAGTCGCCCCTTTCAGCGCGGCGCGACACAGCGCTACTCCTACAACCAGCGCAATGGTCAAGCCTCGAGCGTTTGGTTGCGGCTGCGCCGCGCTGAGCATCACGTAAGGTTGCATGGTTTTCAATCAGGATTACAAGAGCCACGGCGGACGTGGCGTGTACGACAACAGCCGATTTGCTTCGTCGTCGTTATCGAATTCCCATCTTGCCGGGTTCCACCGCAGACGCCGCCGAAGAATCATCGAGATGCCGCCTATCAGAATCGCGTTCATCGTGTAAACCGCTGTTTCCGGATCGCAAATTGTCCGTTGGCGGCTCCGCACGCATTCAAGGAAATTCCCAGAATGACTGTTTGCTCTGTAAACTCTCTCGTCATTCGGCCCGAGCGGTTCCTTGAGAATCCCGGCCGGATACGAAACAATGCTGCCGCGGTCCACGGCAATCCGGCCCTGCGTTCCAACAAAACACGCGCCGCCTTCGCCCCCGACGGGTTCGCCAGGATATGGGCTCGAATGAACCACCACGCCGTTCGAGTAATGGTAATGCACAACGCCTTCCTCGGGGTTTCTGCCTCGCGCCTCAAACTCAACTTCAACGGGCGCTGACCGGTCGGGATTCACCGTCCATTGGATGATGTCGTAGTGGTGCGGGCTCCAGTTCACATCGCCGACGAACATGCCCGGCAAAGCGTGCCCGGCCTCGCCATTGTACGGCCGCCACGGCAATGGCCCCAGCCAAAGGTCCCAATCAAAACCTGCAGGTACCGGCTGGCTGACGTCCACCGTCCACGGCACAGGATTGAACGCCCCGGGTAAACGGTACGCATAGACTTCCTTGAGCTGGCCTATCCGGCCATTGCGTACAAGCTCGCATGCGATCCTGAATTTTCCGCCGTATTCGGACCGCTGCTGTGTACCTGCCTGGTAGATTCGGCCATAACGTCTGAATACATCGACAAGATTGCGCCCTTCCCGGACTGTGATCGCCACTGGCTTTTCGCAATAGACATCTTTGCCGGCCTTGGCAGCCATGGCTGCCATTGGCGCCGCCCAATGATACGGCAGCGCCACCAACACCGCATCCACGTCCGCCCTTGCCAGCACATCCCTGAAGTCATTGTAAGCCTCAACTCCATTGTAGCCTGGCTGACCGAACTTCTGTGCGTACATCTGGTTGCATCGCTGTTGTGCGCTTTGCCGACGCTCCGCGCGCACGTCGCACACGGCCACAACTTGCACGTCGTTCCGTGCAATGTAACCGCCCGGAATATAGGTCCACGCCCCACCAAGCAAATGCCCCGTCCCCTGTCCACCCAACCCGATGAACGCCATTGCAATCCGCTCCCCGGGCGGATGGAATCCTCCGCGCCCCAATGCTGAGCACGGCAGAATCACCGGACCAGCCACTGCCAACCCAATCAACCTTGACCCTTGCTTGAGGAATTCCCTCCGACCAAGTCTCAAATCAGCCGTTTTCATGCAGCGTTTCTTCTTCCCATACACGGTCCGATCGCATTTGGCCAGTTTTTCCGCCCGCACTCGCGGCCCCTCGGATTGTTTTTCCCTTCGGGTGGCTTTCAAAGAATTGTCCATCGGGGGCAGCAACGCGTTTGAACGGTGAACGCAACACGCTGCACGTTGAACGTTCCCAAACAGAGGACCAACCTGGTTAGCCTACAAGATCTTCTCACCAACAACGTGCAACTCAGAATGGCCATGCGAAATATGGGGACAGACACGCTGTTTGGGCGCCCGGGTCAGGAAGAACGGGGACAGGCACGATATTCGGGCGCCCGGGCTTTTTGCCGGGACCTGTCAATGCACCTGCCGGCCCAGATACGGGGACAGACACGATGTTCGATATACCGATCAGGAACGTTCAACGTCCAACGCTCAACTCTCAACTTTCAATGGGGTGACCGAAAGGGGGGATGGTGGCCGGGATATGGGGACAGACACGGTGTTTTGCCGGTCGGCGGTGCAAATAGAGGGACAGGCACGATATTTGGGCCGGGCGACCGGACTTTTGACACATCGGAACAGACCCAGCGACCGGTCGAGCGGTCCAACCGGGCTGCGGCGCCCACATATGGGGACAGACACGATGTCCGATATACCGGTCAGGAACGTTCAACGTGAAACGTTCAACTCCCAACTTTCAACGGGGTGACCGAAAGGCCGCATGGTGGCCGGGATATGGGGACAGACACGGTGTTTTGCCGGTCGGCGGGGCAAATAGAGGGACAGGCACGATATTCGGGCGACCGGGCTTTTGACACATCGGAACAGACCCAGCGACCGGTCGAGCGGTCCAACCGGGCTGCGGCGCCCACATATGGGGACAGACACGATGTTCGATATACCGATCAGGAACGTTC
>Ga0078972_1004726_pt1 | contig 36437 bp, 36 predicted proteins | sample YelNatPaOPGAMG01_FD_67568 | JGI IMG/M metagenome (GOLD analysis project Ga0078972, IMG submission 67568) | Hot spring thermophilic microbial communities from Obsidian Pool, Yellowstone National Park, USA - OP-RAMG-01 (SPADES assembly) (version 2) | ecosystem: Environmental > Aquatic > Thermal...
CTGGCCCGCCTTGGCGGGTAGGGTGTGCTGGCCCGGCGCGCCGCTTGGTATCGAGGAAACATATGACCTGCTGTCTTCTCCACCCGGTAACGCCATGCGTCCGCAGCAATTTCGCCAACGCGCTTGATCACAATCTTGCTACGTCTAAATTTCGTTCTTTCCCGGCCAGAACAATTCGGGCATTATTTGGCCATGCCGAAAGTCGCCAGTGTAACGTGGACGACCGAACAATTGCTGGTGGCACTGAATCTTTACTGCAAGCTCCCGTTCGGAAAGCTTCATCACCGCAACCCCATCATCATCGAAGTTGCGCGGAAGATGGGAAGGTCGGCCAACAGTCTCGCCATGAAGCTCTGCAATTTTCAATTTTGCGTCGCTTGACCCCGTGCAGCGCGCGCGTGGCATCAAAGGACTGGCAGGCGCTTCCCGGCAGGACAAAATCGTTTGGAACGAGTTCCAGTCGGATACGGCAAGGCTTGCTCCCAAAAGTGAGCAGTTGCTGCACGATCTGTTCACGCGAGACGACGACAAAGAACTCGACTTCCTTGAACGCGACCGAGTGCGATTGGAGCGGCCGGTAAGCCTTGTAGCACCGACCGGTCCAACGGAAGGGAGAGCGACGGTTCGGATCCGCCGTGGGCAGCAGTTTTTTCGGCAAGCCATTCTTAACGCCTATGGGGTTCGTTGCTGCATTACCGGGATCAGCGTGCCGCGCCTTCTGGTTGCCAGCCACATTAAACCGTGGCGCGATTTTCAGGCGGAGCGACTGAACCCGCGAAACGGGCTGTGTCTATCCGCGCTCCACGACGCGGCGTTTGATGCCGGCCTGATTACACTGGATGAGAACTTGCGCGTGGTGTTGAGCAAGCAACTCAAGAGCTACTTACCGCAACTGGCATTGCAGCAGTGCTTCGTGAGTTACGAGGGGCAACGGATACGGCCACCGGAGAAACTCGCCGAGCCTGATCCGTCTTGTCTTGCCTACCACCGCGAACACATTTTTCAGAACTGAACGCATCGCGGCCAGTTCACTGAATTGCCCGCCGGAAGTTTACAGACGATGAGTCATGACCGCAGTTGAACCGATTTGCGGGAATCAGTCTGCCGGCGATGAGTGACGATTGGTCCGGTCACCACGGAGCAGAAAACAACCGCAGACGACGGACACGCCTCACTACCGGGAACGATGCTTGTCGGAGTCAGCACCAGCCCCCAGCTTTGCCCACTTCGCCTCGTCGTGCTGTTTCTCCCATGCGCGATCTGCCAACAACATCCGGGGCAGCGATTTCTCGCCGGGCCTGGGCTGGAGGATGCCACGCAACCGGCGGATCCGGGCGTTGGTCTTCGCTGATGGCTTCACGACGCCCACATCATACATCCACACCGGTATCCTGTGAAGAGATACGTTCCACACACGAGCGGACGAGCCGGCGGCTTGTCCCTTACCGGGCTTTTTCACGGAGGTAGCGGCGGAGGACGGTCCAGGCTTTTTGCATTGCTTTGGCCCGGTGACTGATGCGGTTCTTCACGTCGGGCGATAACTCGGCAAAGGTCTTCACCTGTCCGTCGGGGATGAACAACGGATCGTAGCCGAACCCGCCGCCGCCGCGTTCGGCCTCGACAATCGCGCCGTTGCAGATGCCCTCGGCCGTGTCGTACAAGCCGGTCGGGTCGGCGATGGCCACCACGCAGCGGAACCGGGCCGTCCGTTTCTCGGCCGGCAGGCCGCGCAGCAACTCCAGCAGCTTCTTGTTGTTCGCGTGATAGCTCGCGTCGTCACCGGCAAACCGGGCGGAGCGGACGCCGGGCGCGCCCTGCAGAGCGTCCACCTCCAGGCCGGTATCGTCGGCGAGCGTGAGCATCCGCGCCGCCTTGGCGGTCTCGACGGCTTTCTTGATGGCGTTGTCGCGGATGGTGGCGGCGTCTTCGACGATCTCCGGCAGCCCTTTCACGTCGGCGGCGGAGAGCACGTCCAAATCCAGGTCGGCGAGCAGCGCGCGGAGTTCGCGGAGTTTGTCCCGGTTGCGGGTGGCGACGAGTAGTTGCATGGCCGCGCATTATACTTGCCGCCCGGCAAAATAGAAGGCTAACCTGCGTGACCGGATGAACCAGCTCTACATCCTTTATGCCGTGTCGCTGCTCATGGATTTGAGCGTGGCCGGCACGACGTTTGCCATCACCCGGCGCGCGGCGGAACTGGGCGCCGACGCGGGGACGCTGGGGTTGCTGACGGCGGCGTGGGTGTTGCCGTACGCGGGGTTGGCGCTGGTCACGGGCCGGTTGTCCGACCGGCGGGGGCGGCGGCCGGTGGCGCTGGTGGCGCCGGTGTTGGCGACGACACTGGCCGTGGTCTGCGCGTTCACGACGCGGGTGCCGTTGTTGGTGGCGCTGATGTTGGGGTACGGCGTGGGAGTGGGTTTTTTCTGGCCGGTGATCATCGCGTGGATCAGTGATGGCGCGGCCGGCGCGGTGTTGCACCGGCGGTTGACGTGGTTCGGCGTGGCGTGGAACATCGGGTTGCTGACCGGCTTTGCGCTGACCGGCTACGTGTTCCAATTCTGGCCGCGCGCGGCGTTCTATGTGTCGGCCACCGCCACCGGCTTGGTGGGCTTGCTGTTGTTGATCCCGGCGCGCATGCCGGCATCGGTGACGGAGACGAAGCCGGTGGGCGCGGCGCCGCCGGGGCGGGGTTTTCGCAAGACGGCGTGGCTGGCGAACTTCGCGGCGTTGCTGGCCAGCGGCGCGCTGACCGCGGTTTTTCCGCAACTGGCCACCGCGCTCGGCATTCAGGCCGGTGTGCATGGCACGTTGCTGGCGCTGGCGCGAACGGCGGCGCTGGGGACGCTGCTGGTTCTGGAATGGGCGGTGTTTTGGCGGTCGCGGCTGTGGCCGTTGTGGGTGGCGCAGGCGGTCGGTGTGGCCGCGTTTATCGGGATCGGGTGCGGCAGCCAGGTGGCGCTGTTTGCCGGGATGTTTGTGTTGGTGGGTGTGGTAACCGGGTACACCTACCAGGCGAGCATCTTTTTCACGCAGGACGAAATGGCCGACAAAGGCAAAGGCGCCGGCTATCACGAAGCGATTGTCGCGAGCGGGTACTTTGTCGGGCCGATTGTCGCGGGCAGCGCCGGCAACCTCACCGGCAGTTTGCGCGCGCCGTACTTCGTCTGCGCCGGGGTCCTCGCCCTGTGTGTGTTGCTCCAGATCGTCGTGGTGGCGTGGCGGCGGAAATCGGCCGCATCACTGGCTCGTTGAGTGGCAGATGTGCACCGGCTGGCCGGTCGCGGCGCTCTGATAAATCGCGTCGAGCAGTTCCATCACGATCAGTCCTTCCTCGCCGGTCGCGGTGTGCGGCTGGTTCTGCAACAGGCTCTCGACAAAGTGATACATGGCACTGGGGCACTGCGGCACCGGGGGATGCAACTTCATGTCGTATTGGGCGCCGTTCCGCTCGAGATACAACACCGCTTCGAAGTCGTACCCCTCCCCCACGTTGCGCTGCACCAGCCCGCCCTTCGTGCCGTAGAGCCGTGTTTCCATCAGTTCTCGTTCGGCGATGTTGGCCGCCCATGAAGCCTCGACCACCAGCGTGGCGCCGTTGGCAAACTTGATCAGCCCGGCCGCGAGATCCTCCACATCGAACACCTTGCCCTGCTCCTGGGCCAACCGGGTGGCGATCGGGTTGTACGTGCTGCCCAAGACCCAGACCGGCTTGGGATAGCCCATCAGCCACAACGCCAGGTCCAACCGGTGCACCCCCAGATCAATCAGCGGCCCGCCCCCCGACCACGCTTTCTGCCCAAACCAGCCGCCAAACTTCGGCATCCCCCGCCGGCGGTGCCAGACCGTGCGCCCGAAATACACTTCGCCGAGGGCACCGGCCTCCACCTCTTTTTTCAACGCCCACGACTGCTCGGTAAACCGGTAGGAAAAATTGATCATCAACCGTTTGCCGGCCTGCCGTGCCGCCGTCAACATCTGGCGCGCCTCGCCGGCATTCAGGGCCATCGGTTTCTCGCAAAGCACGTGGCACCCCGCCTGCAACGCCGCGATCGTGAGCGGCGCATGGAACTTGTTCGGCGTGGCCACGCTGACGATGTCGAGCTTCTCCCCCGCCAGCATGGCCTCGGCGCTGTTGTAACGACGCGGCACCTTGCATTCATCGCCCACCTTTTGCAGCCGGGCGGCATCGGTATCCGCAATCGCCACAACCTCCGCGCCGGGATGTTTTTGGTAGCCGCTGATGTGCGCCCGGCCGATGCCGAGGCCGATGACGCCGACGCGCAGCTTCTTCATGGGTTTCCCGGCACAGGTTCGAGCGCTTGTTTCGCGTTCAGGCAGGCCCCGGCATTCAACGTCACCCGCCGGCGCGCCCACCGGCACGCGTTGGCGATGACCCGCCGGACATTCGGGTCGAAGTAGGTCGGATGCGTTTCGTGACCGGGGCGGAAGTAGAACACCCGGCCGTGCCCGCGCCGCCAGCAGCAACCGCTCCGAAACACTTCGCCGCCCTGAAACCACGAGACGAACACCAGCTCATCCGGCGTCGGAATGTCGAATCGTTCGCCGTACATTTCCTCTTCCGGCAACTCGAAATGTTCCGGCACCCCCTCCGCGATCGGATGCGCCGGCTCCAGCGTCCAGAGCCGTTCCCGCTCGCGGGCCTCGCGCCATTGCAATGCGCAGGTCGTGCCCATCAGGAGCTTGAACGGCTTTGAGAAATGCGCCGAGTGCAGCGCGATGAACCCCATGCCGTTCAGGACGTGTTTCTGCACCAACGCGGCGATTTCGTCCTTCACCTCCCGGTGCGCCGCGTGGCCCCACCACGTCAGCACGTCGGTGTTTGCGAGAATCTCCTCGCTCAACCCGTGGTTCGGCTCGTCGAGCGTTGCGGTGCGAATCGCGAACTCCGGCCCCGCGAGGCCTGCGGCGATCGCGCCGTGGATGCCGGCGGGGTAAATCTTTTTCACCGCCTCGTGTTTTTGTTCGTGGCGGCCCTCGTTCCAAATGGTGACGCGAATTTTGGCAGTCATGGCGGCGGATGCTAGCACAGCCCGCCCGGCTTGCCAGCAGTTTTTGCGACTGCTACAGTGCCGCCCATTCATGGCCGCCAAACGCACAACCGCCAAACGCACAGCACCGGCCCCGTTGCGGGTCTTGTTCGTCGCCGCCGAGTGCGTGCCGTACGCCAAGACCGGCGGCCTCGGCGACGTGGTCGCCGGGTTGGCGAAGGCCCTCCGCCAGTTGGGCCACGACGCCCGGATCGTGATTCCCCTCTACCAGCAGATCGACCGGGTCAAACACCACATCGCCCCCGCCGGCACCGCCTGCGTCCACATGGGCGCCGGCGTCGAACACTGGATCGGCGTCCAGGAAACCCTGTTGGACAACGAAGTGCCGGTGTGGTTTGTGGATTTCGACGCTTATTTTGGCCGGCCCGGCATCTACGACGGCCCGACCGGGCAATACCTCGACAATCCCTACCGGTTCGGGCTGCTGTGCAAAGCGGCGATGCAACTCTGCAAGGACCGGCAGTTCATCCCGCACGTCATGCACGTCCACGACTGGCACACCGCCATCACGCCGGTATTGTTGAAAACGTGGGACCGGTTCCTCTCGCCGCTCTCCGCCACCGCCAGCGTGCTGACCATTCATAACATCGGCTACCAGGGCGTCTATCCGCCCGACGTGCTCCCCTACCTCGGTCTCGGCCCGGAACATTTCACCCCCGACAAACTCGAAGACCACGGCAAAATCAATTTCCTCAAAGCCGGCATCGTGTTTGCCGACGCGCTGACCACCGTCTCGCCGACGCACGCGCAGGAAATCCTCACGCCCGAAGGCGGCATGGGCCTCGCCCCGTTCCTGAACAACCGGCGCGCGGACTTCGTGGGCATCCTCAACGGCGTGGACTACGCCCACTGGGATCCGGCCACCGACCGCCACCTGCCGGCCCGCTACACCGCCGCCGACCTCGCCGGCAAAGCCGTCTGCAAAGCCGCGTTGCAACGCCAGATGGGACTGGACGTCAACCCGCGCGTGCCGGTGTTCGGCAGCGTCAGCCGGTTCGCCCCGCAAAAAGGGTTCAACCTCCTCCGCGACGCCCTGCCGCGCGCGCTCGACACCATGGTGATGCAATTCGTCGTGCTCGGCAACGGCGACCCGGCGCTCGATGATTTTTTCCGCGGACTGGCCGCGTCCTATCCCGGCCGCGTCGGCGTCCACCTCGGCTTCCACGTCGAGCTGAGCCACCTCATCGAAGCCGGCAGCGATTTCTTTCTGATGCCGTCCTTGTACGAACCGTGCGGGCTGAACCAGATTTACTCGCTCAAATACGGCAGCCTGCCGATTGTCCGCGCCACCGGCGGCCTCGACGACACCGTGCAAAACTACGACGAACGCACCGGCGCCGGCACCGGCTTCAAGTTCATCCAACCGACCGCGCAGGCGCTCTACGACACCATCGGCTGGGCGGTTTCGACGTGGTACGACCGGCCGCACCACATCGCCCAGCTCCGGCAACAAGCGATGGCCCAGGATTTCTCCTGGCCCAAGTCCGCCGAGAAATACCTCGAAGTGTACCGGCACGCTCAACACAACCGGCAAACCCGGCCGTAGGCCATGCCGACCGCTTGCACGGACCTCGCCGTCGTCATCGTCAGCTACAACTGCCGGGAGGCGCTGCGCGAATGTCTGCGCGCGTTGCCGACCGGCCACGAAGTCGTGGTGGTGGACAACGCCTCCGCCGACGGCAGCGCCGCGCTGGTGCGCGCGGAGTTCCCGGCCGTCACACTCATCGCCAACGACACCAACCGGGGGTTTGCCGCCGCCTGCAATCAGGGCATTCGCGCCACCACGGCCCCGTTCATTCTCCTCCTGAATCCCGACACGGTCGTCACGGCCACCGCGTGGGAAACCCTCGCGGCCGTCCTGCGTGCCGAACCGCAGGTGGGCGCGTGCGGGCCGCGCATCCTCAATCCGGACGGTTCGCCGCAAATCTCGTGTCGCCGGTTTCCCACCTGGTGGCGGATGAGTCTGGCAGAGTTGGGGCTGCGCCGGTTCTACCACGTCGCTCAGCCGCGCGCGGAGGTGGAGCAACTCATGGGTGCCTGTCTCTTGCTGCGCCGGGCCGCGCTCGAGCAAATCGGCCTGTTGGATGAACGATTCTTCCTCTATTTCGAGGAAGTGGACCTGTGCCTGCGACTGCATCAGGCCGGTTGGCGGGTGCGATTTGTCCCCGGCGCCGCGATCGTCCATCAGGGCGGCCAGAGCAGCCGGCATGACCGCGCTGCCGCGCGCGCACACCGGTACCGCAGTTTGTTTGAGTTCTACCGGAAACACTATCCCGCGTGGCAGCGTGGCGTGTTGCGCGTGGCCGTGGGGCTGGGCCAACTCGGTCGAAAGGTTTGCCGCCGATGAAAGTCCTCTTCCTCACGCAAGGCGGCCGGGAACATCCCTCCAGCCGCTACCGGGTGTATCAACTGCTGCCGGCGTTGCGGCAACTCGGCATCGAACCGACGGCGGTGCCGCTGCGGTCGCCGGCCGATTGGCGGCGCGCTGAGGATCACGACGTGGTCGTCGTGCAAAAGGGACTGGCGCCGGGGCTGCCGGCCCTCGTGGAACGGTGGCTGGCGGCGGGCAAACCGATGGTGTTCGATTTCGACGACGCGATCTGGCTGCCCCGCGAGGGCGGCCGGCGGTTGTTCCGGTGGTTGCACCGGGAACGCTGCGTGCAAACGATGTTGCGCCGGGCCGCGGCGGTGATGGCCGGCAACAACTACCTCGCGGAGTATGCCCGGCGGTTCAACGCGAACGTGACAGTGGTGCCGACGGCGGTGGACGTGAACCGGTACGACAGCGGTCGCGCGGAAGCGCGCCCCTCCGTCATCGGCTGGATCGGCAGCGCCTCGACGTTGGCGTATTTGCGGCCGGTGCAGCCGGTATTTGAGCGCCTGGGGGTGCCGTTGCGCGTGATTGCGGCCGGTAATCCGCCGTTCCCGGTCGAGTTCCGGCAGTGGCGGCTGGAAACGGAACTGGACGAACTCCGGCAGATCGGGATCGGCATCGCGCCGATGCCGGACACGCCGTGGACGCGCGGCAAGTGCGGGCTGAAAGTGTTGCAGTACATGGCCTGCGGCATCCCGGTCGTGGCATCGCCCGTCGGCGTCCACAACGAGTTGATCCAGCCCGGCGTGAACGGCTTCTTGGCCGGCTCGGTGGACGAATGGGTGGACACGTTGCGCCGGCTGCAGGAAAACGCCGCGCAGCGCCGCGACCTCGGCCAGGCCGGCGCCTGCATGGTGCGGGACCGGTTCAACCTCCCCGGCGCGGCGGAAACGGTCGCGGCGGTGTTGCGCCGGGTTTGGCATTGATTTTGCCACCGCGGACCGGTATGGTGCGCGCAACAATCACAAGGAAATCCCAATATGCCAACTGTCAAACTTCCACCGACCCGAATGAAACCCGCCAAGAACCACGGGAACGGCGGCCGCACCGCCGATTTCAAGGTCCGCGACCTGTCGCTGGCCGACTGGGGGCGCAAGACCATCCAGGTCTGCGAACACGAGATGCCGGGGCTGATGGCCATCCGCGCCAAGTACGGCCCGCAGAAACCGCTCCAGGGCGTCCGCATTACCGGCTCGCTCCACATGACCATTGAGACGGCGATCCTCATCGAGACGTTGACAGCACTCGGCGCGTCGGTCCGGTGGGCCAGTTGCAACATTTTCTCGACGCAAGACCACGCCGCGGCGGCGATTGCCAAAGCCGGCATCCCCGTGTTCGCGTGGAAAGGCGAGACGCTGGAAGAATACTGGGACTGCACGCTCGCCGCGCTCACCCACCCCGGCATGAAAGGCCCGCACCTGGTCGTGGACGACGGCGGCGACGCGACGTTGCTCATCCACAAGGGCTACGAACTGGAAAACGGCAGCGATTGGGTCCACACCAAGTCCGGCAGCCACGAAGAACAGGTCATCAAGGATTTGCTCAAGCGCGTCCTCAAAGAACGCCCCGGCTTCTGGCACAACGTCGTCAAAGACTGGAAGGGCGTCTCCGAGGAAACCACCACCGGCGTGCATCGCCTCTACCAGCGGCTCGAAGCCGGCACGCTGCTCGTGCCGGCCATCAACGTCAATGATTCGGTCACCAAATCGAAGTTCGACAATCTCTACGGCTGCCGGGAGTCGCTGGCCGACGGCATCAAACGCGCCACCGACGTGATGGTGGCCGGCAAAGTCGCCGTCGTGTGCGGCTACGGCGATGTCGGCAAGGGCAGCGCCCACTCGTTGCGCGGATTCGGCGCGCGGGTCATCGTCACCGAGATTGATCCGATCAACGCGTTGCAGGCGGCAATGGAGGGGTTCGAGGTCACCACCGTCGAAGACACCCTCGGCCGGGCGGACATCTACGTCACCGCGACCGGCAACCGCGACGTCATCACGCTCGAACACATGGCGCAGATGAAAGACCAGGCCATCGTCTGCAACATCGGCCACTTCGACAACGAGATTCAGATGGACCGCTTGAACCAGGCGCCCGGCGTCAAGAAACTCAACATCAAACCGCAAGTGGACAAATACACCTTCCCGGACGGCCACAGCATTTACATCCTGGCCGAAGGCCGGCTGGTGAACCTCGGTTGCGCGACCGGCCACCCCAGCTTCGTGATGAGCAACAGCTTCACCAACCAGTGCCTCGCGCAGATTGACCTCTGGCAAAACCGGGACACGAACAAGATCGGCGTCTACCGGCTGCCGAAGAAACTCGACGAAGAAGTCGCCCGGTTGCACCTGGAAAAGATCGGCGTCAAGCTCACCAAGCTCACGAAGCAACAAGCCGACTACATCGGTGTCCCCGTCGAAGGCCCCTACAAGCCCGAGCATTACCGGTACTAATTGAACTCCAATTTTCCCAAGGGACTCCGCATGGACGGCAGCAGTGGGTTAACGACGATTGGGAGGTGACCCACTTCGGTCTCATCGGCGTGGATCCGAACGCCGATGCCGACGGCGACGGCTTCAGCCACGCGCAGGAGTTCGCCGCCGGCACCGATCCGAACAACAGCGCCAGCGCCTTGCGGGTGACGCAGATCGCGGACTCCGGCAACGATTTCGTCATCAGCTTTGACTCGGTAGCCGGCAAGAGCTACGAACTGCAACGCAGCGACGATCTGGCCGGTGGTTGGATGCCGTTGACGAACGTGATGGCCGCCGGCAGCTTGACGTTTGTGACCGACCCCGGCGGCGCGAGCCAGCCGCAGCGGTTTTACCGGGTGCGATTGCTTCCTTGATTTGGCCCACGGGCGGGTGTAAGTAGCCGCACTGTTCAAGGTGAGTCGCACTGGGTCAACACGGGGTCGCTGTCGGGGAATTCTGCTGGTTTCCTTGCTGACGGGCTTTGGGTTCATGGCGTTGGCCGATACGACCGGCATCCCGTGGACAGGCCCGGCCGGCGTGACGGAGACCGTGGACGAAATCATGGCGCGCGAGAAACGGGCGGGGCCAACCGAGCACGCCCAGCCACGCGAACTGAAAAAACGCGCCCTGCGAAACTTCAGCGCGCGGTCGCAAAGCCCGTTTTCGCCCCTCTCGCCCCAGTCGGCACCGGCAGGCGAAGCCTTCAGCCCGCAGCCGGTCGGCGTCAGTTTCCTCGGCGCGCGCCTGGCCGATTCCGGCTTCGTGCCGCCCGACAGCATGGGCGATGTCGGCCCGTCGCAAATCCTGGTCTGCGTCAACGGCCGCATCCGGCTGTTTGACCGGCAGGGCACTGTCGGCGCGCTGGACACCACGCCGGAAAACTTTTTCAGCTCCGTGACCGGCAATGGCATCAGCGACCCGCGGGTGCGCTACGACCGGCTGTCGGGCCGGTGGTTTGTGCTGGCCATTGACATTCCGAACTCCAAAAAGAACAACAACGTCGTCCTCGCCGTCAGCAGCGGCGCGACGATTACCGGCAGTTCGAGTTTCACGTTTTACTCGTTCCAGCCGAGCGCGCTGCCGCCGGCCAACAACAACACCTTTGCGGATTATCCGACGCTGGGCATTGACAACAACGCGCTGTACATCGGCGCCAACATCTTCAGCACCGCGTCGTACCTCGGCACCGAAGGCTACGTCGTCAACAAAGCCGCGCTGCTGACCGGCACCGTCACGGTCACGGCGTTTCGCTCGCTGGCGACCGGCACGGGCAACGGCCCGTTCACGCCGCAAGGGGTGAACAACGACGATCCGACCGCCACCCAGGGCTATTTCATCGGCGTGGACAACATCACCCACGGTGTGCTTGTGCTTCGCCGCGTCACCAATCCCGGCGGCACGCCCTCGATTTCCGGCAACATCAACATCACCGTGCCCGCCACCGCCGACCCCATGGGCGGCGTCGTGGCCAAAGGCGTTTCGACGCCGCTCGACGATCTGGATGACCGGCTGTTTGCCGCGCGGATGCACAACGGCAGCCTCTGGACCGCCCACAACATCGAAGTGGACACCAGCGGCGCGGCCAGCGCCACCGGCAACCGCGACGGGGCGCGCTGGTATGAGATTACCAATCTGAGCGGCACTCCCGTCGTTCGCCAATCCGGCACGCTCTACGATCCCTCGGCCTCGAACCCGACCAACTACTTCATTCCCAGTTGCGCCATGTCCGGCCAGGGGCACATGACGCTGGCCTGCAGCGCAGCCGGCGCGAATGAATTCGCAGAAATCGCCGCCGCCGGCCGGTTTGCCGACGACCCGCTGGGCACGTTGCGCGCGCCGACCGTGATTCAGGCCAGCAGCACGCCGTACAACGTCAACGACGGGAGCAACCCGCACCGCTGGGGCGACTATTCGGTGGTTTCGATTGACCCCAACGACGACATGACCTTCTGGACGTTTCAAGAATACTGCGACGCCACCAACTCCTGGGCCGTGCGCGTCATCCAGCTCAAAGCCCCGCCGCCGGCCACGCCGGCCAGTTGCGCGCCCGCCACCGTCGCCGCCGGCGCCACCACCAACGTCACCCTGACCGGCATCGTCACCAACGGCTCCGGCTTTTTCGATCCCGGCCCCGGTTATCCCAACCACATCTCGGCCGCCGTCAATGGCGGCAGCGTCACCGTCAACACCGTGACCTACAACAATCCGTCGAACATCGTCCTGAACCTGACCATCGCCGCCGCCGCGACGACCGGCAGCCGCACCATTACCGTCACCAACCCGGACGGCCAGACGGCCACCAGCGCGACCGGCATTCTCACGATTGTCGGCGGCGCGACCAACTCGCTGCCGGTCATTTTGGCCGCCACGGTCTTGCCGGCAGCTCCAAGCACAACCAACGATTTGGCGGCGACCGTGACCAGCGCATTTGACGCCGACGGCGACCCGATCGCGTTTGCGTTTCAATGGCAGGAGTCCGGCACCGATCTCACCGGCCAAACGTCGAGCAACTTGCTGGCGGCGGCCACCTTCGCGGGCGGCTCCTACCGCTGCGTCATCACGCCCAACGACGGCCACGGCAACGGCCCGGCGTTTACGACGGCTGCGGTGCCGGTGCCGGTGGACTTCGACGGCAACGGTCTGAACGACGATTGGGAGGTGGCGCAGTTCGGTCACATCGGAGTGGACGCCAACGCCGATCCGGATGGCGACGGCTTCAGCAACGCGCAAGAGTTCGCCGCCGGCACCGATCCGAACGACGGCGCCAGCGCCTTGCGGGTGACGAATGTTGCGGAGACCGGGAACGATTTCGTCATCACGTTTGCATCGGTGGCCGGTAAGAGTTACGAACTGCAGCGCAGCGCCGATGTCACCGGTGGCTGGACGCCGTTTACAAATGTGACCGCGGCCGGCAACTCGACGCAGGTGATTGATCCCGGTGGCGCGAGCCAGCCGCAACGCTTCTACCGGGTGCGGCTGCTGCCGTGAACGCCGGTCGGGCGGGAAACGGGCATTGCGGTTACTATTTGGGGTGGGGTGAACTCATCTCTCAGAATCGCGACTGTTTCGGGGTTTGATCGTCCCACCTTTGATTATCGGATCCATTGATAGGAAATTGCTTTTCCGAGGGGCTTCACAGGGGCGGCAGCATGGGGGTAAGGGGGAACCACCGACCCTCGCCTGACAGCTCGCGACACTGACGGAATTGTCCTCTGAACACATTTCCTTCCTTTCGTGTGCGCATCTTGACGAAAACCGGGTTTCACTGTCAAACTGGGGACGAAAAACTGCGCGGCTCTCCCCTCACCGGTGAGCGGCGTGTTGCCGGAGATTGCGATTGTTTTACTCAGCGTAGGCTTCCGGGCCGAACGGGGTGTCGTCGTAGAACGGTTCCCGGATGTAGCCGAGTTCGAGCGGGGGCGGTGGAGCGCGCTCCGTCGGCCGGGCGCGGCCTTCCCAGAGGTCGAGGTGACGCAGAATCTTCTCAATGATTTCGTCATCTTCGATGAGCGAGATCAACCGCATCTGGCCACCGCATATCGGACAGAGCATGGGGGGGCAACGTCCCCCGCTCGCTTGATCAATTCGCGCCAGGCGCGGGTGGGGATACGCCGTCGGGCTGGTGACGGCGACTGGCTTGACGAATTGGAAGTGAGAGATTCTTCACTTCGTTCAGAATGACATTGAACGTTCAGAATGACATTGAAGGGCGTGTTGGCCGCGGGCTTTGTTGCTGTAGCAGCCGTAGTATTTGACCGTTTGCGCGCCTTTTTCTGGAATGTGCTGGGTAATGGCGGCGAGGAAGTCGGTAGCGGTGAAGACCTCAAATTTGCGGTGAGTGGATGGGTTCAGGTGGGAATGATAGATGACCCGGCCATTGTCAGCGAAACAGGTCATCTTCTCGACGGCAAAGGAATGGCGAAGGATGTATTGGGCCATCTTTTCGAGTTCGGCGCGATGGGTGCCGGCCACAGGATTGCCGCGGAAGAGATTGAGAGCGCCCAACAAAACCCATTTTCTGTAGATGCGCTCAGCATTACCGGTATTGAGTTTTGGGAGTTTCCCGGCGTAGAATACCGGCATGAAAACAAACCTCATTGGCGCTCTTGTGGTGGCCGGCGCGTTGGCCACCGGGGTTCTCGTGACAGCCCAAACCGCGACCAAGTCGCCGTCCGCAACCACCGGCAGCGACCCGCGCATCAGCAAGCTCCTCGAACAGAACGAGCAAATCCTGAAGAACCAGCAGGAAATTCTCCAGAAACTCGAAACGATCAGCGGCGGAATCCAACAGTTGCGCCGCCGGTCAAGCTGACGCACCGGCCATTTCCGCAACGACGTGGCCCGCCGCTTCGGCCGGCTGCTTGGCCTCGACAATCGGCCGGCCCACGACGATGTAACTGGCCCCGGCGGCCACGGCTTCGGCCGGGGTCATCACGCGTTTCTGGTCGTCCTTCGCCCCACCGGCGGGCCGGATGCCGGGCGTGACAATCAACGGGGTTTCCCCCACCGCCTGCCGGAGCAGCCGGATCTCGTGCGGCGAGGCGACCACGCCTTCCAACCCGCACGCCACCGCCAACCGCGCCCGGCGCACCACTTCGTCAGCGACGTTGCCGGCCACGCTCGTCAACACCGTCACGCCGAGCAACACCGGATGTCCCGGTACCCGCGCCGCCGCCCGCAGCATCTCCTCGCCGCCCACCGTGTGCAACGTCAACATCGCCACCTCCAACGCCGTCGCCGACTCCACCGCCTTGGCCACCGTGTTCGGGATGTCGTGGAACTTCAGGTCGAGAAACACCTGCCGGCCCTGTTCCCGGACATAATCCACAATCCGCGGCCCGACACGGGTGAAAAGCTGGCTGCCGACTTTGAACACCTCCACCACGTCGCGCAACTCCCGCACCAGCGCCGCCGCCCGGTCGAAACTGTCCACATCCAGCGCCACGATAAGTTTTGATTTCATGCCGGGTGTCATGCTAGGGAAAACGCCGTGCCGACACAAGCGCAACTGAAAGTTTTCTCGCCCGCCAAGGTCAATCTGTACCTGAACATCCTTGGGAAGCGCGCCGACGGCTATCACGAGTTGGAGACCGTGATGGCCCCGCTCGATTTTGGCGACGAAATCACGCTCCAACTGCGCAAGACCGGCCTCGTATTGGAATGCGACAACCCCAACCTGCCGACCGACGAATCGAACCTCGCCTACCGGGCGGCAGCGGCGTTGCGCGCGGCGACCGGCATCGAGAAAGGCGTGAAGATCGTGTTGCGCAAACGCATCCCCCTGGCCGCCGGCCTCGCCGGCGGGAGCAGCAACGCTGCGACGGTGCTGACCGGGTTGAACCGGCTGTGGCAAGCCGGCGCGTCACCGGAAAAACTGAACGAACTCGCCGCCGGCATGGGCTCCGACATCAATTTCTTCTTGGCCGGCAGCGCCGCCGTCTGCCGGGGCCGGGGCGAACAGGTGGAACCGGTGCCGTGCCGGTTGTCGGCCACCGTCCTGCTGATCAATCCCGGCTTTGGCATCCCGACGCCATGGGCGTACCGGCATTGGTCGCCGCCGTTGACAGCGTCGCGCCCCGACGTTACTCTGCTGCGCCGCGGATTGGCCGAAGACGATTTGGACGCGGTGGCGCGCGGCCTGCACAATTCGTTGGAGGCCCCGTGCCTGCGGAAGTTCCCGGTGCTGCGGCTGTTGCAGGACGCGCTGCGGGAGCAGGGCGCGGCCGGCGCGTTGATGAGCGGCAGTGGCGCGACGGTGTTTGGCTTGTTTCGCGACCGCGCCGCCGCGGAGCGCGCGGCACAGATTGTGCGCGAGCAGTTTGGTCCGAGCCTGTGGACGCAGGTCACCCGCATCGCGGGGACTGCCCGGTAGTGTAATTGGTAACACAGCGGCCTTTGGAGCCGTATTTCCTGGTTCGAGTCCAGGCCGGGCAGCCAACTTCACCGCCCCGCGTTTCAGTGCACCACTTGCACGCTGAAGGCGACGGGGCCACTGGCCGGGCGCGTTGCCGGGCGCGGCGGCTTGCGGCGCGACGCCACCGCGGTTCCCACCACATTGGATTTCCCTTTCCGGTCAGGTTTGCCACAGACGCCGCGCAAAGCGGGACTTGCGCCGGGTGGTGTCTCCCGTGCTATAGTGAGCCGTCATTGGCATGGCCAACAACGTATCAGCCGAAGAATCGCAACAACTGCTTCAGACCATTGAGATGTTCGAAGCGATTGTGAAGGCGTCGCCGGATGATTGTCAATCGCTGGAGATTCTCAAGGAGGCCTACACCAAGCTCGGCCGGCAAGAGGACAACTTGCGCACCTCCCGCCGCCTGGCCGAAGCGTACGTTCATCTCGGGCAAATCTCGCAGGCGATTCTCGAATATGAAGGCATTCTCAAGGAGGCGCCCCACGACGACGCCGCGCAGGCGGCGTTGAACAAGCTCGCCAAGCAAACCGCCGACCTGGGAATCATGCCGCCGGCCGCCACACCCGCGCCACCGCCCGTCGCCCCCGCGAAGGGACCGGTCCTGACGCCACAGCCGATGCCGGGGCGGGAGCTGGCCGATGCGTTGATTGCCGAGAAACTCGTCACGCCGCAGGCCGTCGAGCCGTTGTTGCAGCGCTTGCGCGACGCGCAGGCCACCGTGCTGGAGAAAAAACAGCCGGTCACGCTCGCGCAACTGCTCGTGGACGAGCATATCGCGAAAATGGAGGATGTGCTCGACGCGATGATCAACCGCAGCGGGCTGCCGTATCTGCCGTTGTCGTTCTACGACGTGGACCGGGACATTGCCCTGCTGTTGCCCACGGAGATGTGTTTGCGGCTCTGCGTCGTGCCGGTCGATCTGATCAGCCGGTCGGTGTTGGTGGCCACGGCGGATCCGTTTTGTCCGGCGTTGCGCGCGGAGGTCGCGGCGGTGCTGGAATATCACATTTTCTGGTACGTGGCGTCACCGGCGGAGATTGCCAGCACCATCCGCCGCACCCACGGACTCGACGGCAAACACGGAGGGGCCTAGCCGTGGCCTTGAAACCCTTTGGCGAACGGATTGCGGATTCCCTGATCGCCGACCGGCTCTTGACGCGCGAGCAACTGGCCGAGGCGCTCGAACAGCAAAAGAAACAGGGCGGCCGGCTGCTCAAACTCCTGCTCGAAAAAAAGTTCGTCACCGAACAGGACATGATGATGAGCATGGCGCGGTGCTTGAACACCCCGCCGGTCAACCTCGCCAAGATGCACATCCCCCAGGAGGTCACCGACCTCATCCCCAAGGACATGTCCACCAACTACCGGATGGTGGCCGTGGCCCGGCTCGGCAAGCGGTTGTTCGTGGCGATGGCCGACCCGCTCAACGTGCTGGCGATTGACGACCTGCGCCGGCTGCGTCCGAACCTCCAGATCGTTCCGCTCATCAGCACCGAAAAGGCGGTCAACGATTTCCTCACCAGCGCCAACGCCCAGGGCACCGTCGCCATGAACGAGCTGCTCAACAAGATGGAGGTGTCCGAGGACGCGGAAGTCGTCAAAGAAAAACAAGAAGAAATCAACCTCGACAAACTCATCGAAAGCAGCGAGGAAGGCCCCGTCATCAAGCTGGTCAACCTGATGCTGGTGCAGGCGATCAAAGACCGCGCGAGCGACATTCACATTGAACCGTTCGAAAAACTCATCAAACTCCGCTACCGGGTGGACGGCGTGCTGTACGACTCGCCGGCCCCGCCGAAGGCGTTGCAGCAGGCGATCACCTCCCGCATCAAGATCATGGCCAACCTCGACATCGCCGAGCGCCGGCTGCCGCAAGACGGCCGCTTCCGCATCCGCATCTCCGGCCGCGAGGTGGACTTGCGCGTCTCGCTGCTGCCGACCGTCCACGGCGAGAAAATCGTGATGCGCGTGCTCGACAAGGGCACCCTCAACACCAACCTCGAAGCCCTCGGCCTGGACGCCGATGACCTTCAGAAATTCAAAAACGCCATTGACGCGCCGCACGGCATGATGTTGATGACCGGCCCGACCGGCTCGGGCAAGACCTCCACACTCTACGCCGTCCTCACCCAGCTCAACACTCCCGACGTCAACATCGTCACCGTCGAAGACCCGGTCGAGTACCAAATGGTCGGCGTCAACCAAGTGCAGGTCAAACCGGAGATTGGCCTCACCTTTGCCAGCGGCCTGCGTTCGATCCTCCGGCAAGACCCCGATATCGTCATGGTCGGCGAAATCCGCGACTCGGAAACCGCCGACATCGCCGTCAAAGCCGCGCTCACCGGCCACCTGGTGCTCTCCACCTTGCACACCAACGACGCGCCCGGCGCCATCGCGCGGTTGATTGACATGGGCATCGAGCCATTCCTGGTAAGCTCCTCGTTGCTCATGGTCTGCGCCCAACGCCTCATGCGCAAAATCTGCCCCCACTGCAAAGAAGCCTTCACCGTCCCTCCTGACGTAACCACTCGGCTCGGACTGACCGAGGAGATGCTGGCGTCGCACACGTTCTACCGGGGCCGCGGCTGCAACCGGTGCAAGGAAACCGGCTTCCTCGGTCGGATGGCCATTCTGGAAGTTCTGAGCATCAGCGACGCCATCCGCGAACAGATCCTCCACAACGCCAGCGCCAAACTGATTCGCGACCTCGCGCTCCAGGAAGGCATGAAAACACTCCGCATGGCCGCGCTGAACAAGGCCCGGGCCGGTTTAACCTCCCTCGATGAGGTATTGCGTGTCACCGGCGGCGAATAGCCGGCAACTTTTCGCAAAACCGGCAACCACCGAGCACGGTATTCCCACAAAATCGCGACTTGACACCCTTGTTTCTCCTGCGAAATTACCTCCACGAACGGATGCTGGCATGAGCCGTGCTAAAAAATCGGCCACAATGAACAACATGAGCGTGCACCCATGAAGTTTCCCTTCTTCCGCCAACCCAAACCTGAACCGGCCAAAACCAAGGTCATGCCCGTCATCCCGGCCGCCGCCAGGTCCGGCGACACCCAACACATTCCACTCAAACCCGAAACACCCGCCCCGGCGCCCCCACCGCCCCCGGCCGGGTCGGGACCGACCGTCACGATGCCTTTGGCCAACCTGCTCCCGCAACTGCCGGCGCCGTTGTTCGCGCCCGGCAACGCCGCGCGCCTGCAAACCCTGAACGTCGCCGTGCCGGCGGCCTGGCTCGTGCCCCAACTCAACTCCGGCCGATGCACCATTCCCGTCCGCGACCTCGTCACGCTGTTGCCGCCCGATCTCGTTCAGCCGGCCGCCGTGGCCGGTCTGCAAAAAGAAGTCATTGACCTCCCGTTGCCGGAGGTCATCGCGGCACTGCCCCCCGAACTGCTCCAGACCAAGTCCGAACAAGTGATTGACATTGACTCACCGGAGTTTAACGACTTGCCGGCGTTGTTTGACGACACGTTCATCGCCCGCGCCGAAGCCGCCGCCCGCGAGGCTTCCGCGCAAACGCAGGTTCTCGAACCGGAACCCGTCGCGGTGGCCCCGCCGCCGCCGCCCGAGGTGGCCGCGGAAACCGCCGGCCAGACCATCCTGATCAGCCTCCGCAGTCTGGTGGCCGCGTTACCGGAAGTCGTCTTCTGCTGTCCCCGCGTGGACTTGCCGCAGCGGGCTGATCTCAATGCGGCGGTCCCCCTGCCGCTCGCCCCGATGATTTCCCAGCTCAACACCGGCCGGGTCCGGCTGCCGGTGGCCACCGTGCTCGGCGTCCTGCCGCCGCAACTGCTGGCCCAACCGCTGCCGGAGTTGCCCGACGAACAGGTCACGTTACCGCTCAACGAAATCGTGTCCCAGCTCCCGGCCCATTTGTTCCAGGAATCCACCGCCGGCAGCCCGCAGGAAGTGGTCACCTTCGACGAAGAAATCCCGATCCCCTTCCTCGAAAAAGAAAAACCCGCGCCCATCGAGCCGGAATACATCCCGGCTCCCGCACCGGCGGAGGCGCCGGCCGCGGAAGTCCCCGTGGCCGCGCTGGCCGACGAGAATTTTGCCGTGTTTGCCGAGAAACAACCGGCACCGCCCGCGCCCGAAGCGCCGGCAACGATTCTTGCGGAACGCATCGCCCCGCCGCCGGCCCCGGCCGCAGAAGCAATACCGGAAACCATCTTCGCCGAACGCGCGGCGGCACCGGCCCCGCCGCCGCCGCCGCCGCCGGTCGAAACGCCGGTCGCCGCGGAAGTACCGGAAGAGGTCGAAGCGGCGCTCGTCACCCCCGAAACAGCAGAAGCCCCAGCCGCGTTCGACGAACACAAGAGTCTCATCAACATCAACCGGTGCACGGTGGACGATCTGCTGACCATCGAGGGGATCGGCCCGGCGCTGGCGCGGCGAATCATCGAGTTCCGCGAGAAACGGGGCCGCTTCCGGTCGCTGGAGGAACTCCACGAGGTGCCCGGCATCGGCCGCAAGACGTTCAAGGCGTTGATCGGCTCGGAGCCGCGGTCGCTGAACACCCTGCTCGGCGCGCCGGCGGACCGCGAATTGACGCTCCAAGAGGTGGTCCAGTTCACCGCGAAGCTGCCGGGCGTCACGGGCTGCGTGTTGGCCATGAGGGACGGGTTGTTCGTCACCGGGCAGGTGCCGGCGGCGTTCGACCAAAATGCGATGAGCGTGTTCGCGCCGCAATTGTTCCGCAAGATCGGCCGGTACACGAAGGAGTTGAAGGTGGGCCAGGTCCAACGGATGACCATCTTCACGGATCAACAGCCGTTGAGCATTTTCCAGGCGGACGAGGTGTATCTGGTGATCGTGCACGATCCCCGGCGCTTTAGCAAAGCGCTGTTGCGCCGGCTGGAACGGATCAGCCGCGGACTGGCCGCGTTGTGCCGCAACCGGGCGGTCGTGTGAGAGGAGCAGACGGTCATGGCCATTGTCAACTACATCAATAAAGAGATCCAGTTCAAGGTGGTGTACTACGGCCCCGCGTTGTGCGGGAAGACAACCAACCTGATCTACATCCACGGCCAGGTCGCCGACACGCACAAGGGCGAGCTGGTCTCGCTGGCGACCGCGGCCGATCGGACGTTGTTCTTCGACTTCCTGCCCTTGAACGCCGTGGTCATCAAAGGGTTCAAGACCAAGTTCCAACTCTACACCGTGCCGGGACAGGTCATGTACAATGCCACCCGGCAACTCGTGCTGCGGAGCGTGGACGGCATCATCTTCGTCGCCGACTCGCAGTGGGACAAGATGGAGGAGAACATCGAAAGCTTCAAAAACCTCCAAGACAACCTCGCCAAACAAGGCAACAACCTCGACCAGATCCCCTACCTGCTGCAGTACAACAAACGCGACCTGCCCAACATCGCGCCCGTGCACTACCTGGAATACATCCTGAACAACCGGCGCGTCCGCGTCCCGAGTTTCGAGGCCGCGGCCACCACCGGGCGCGGCGTGTTCGCCTCGCTCAATGCCATCTCGCGGATGTTGCTTCAGAAGTTCGCCCGCGAACACGACACGCTGACCGGCAAACAACCCCCGGCCGCGGCCCCGGCACCCGCCCGCACGGCGCTCTCCGGCATCGCCGCCGCCACTATCCGCCGCTGACCCCATGCAAGCCCTCCCCATCATCACCCTGGAAACCGCCAACGAGTTGGTCAACGCCTTGCAGGACTACCTCGACAAATCCGAGGCCAGTTTTGCGCTCGTCATTGACCGGGGCGGCGCGATCCTCAGCCAGTGCGGCAAAATCCCCGACGGCGCCGACATGACCGTGCTCGCCGCGCTCGCCGCCGGCAGTTACGCCGCCACCCGCGAACTGGCCACCCGGGTCGGCGAAACCGATTTCAGCGCCCTCCATCAGGAAGGCCACCACATGCAACTGCTCATGTCCGCCGTGGACGACTCGGTGGTGCTCGTGACCGGCTTCGGCGCGCAAACCACGCTCGGCCTCGTGCGGTTCTACTCCGCCCGCGCCGTCCCGCAAGTGGCCGGCATCATCGAAAAAGCCCGGGCCGCCCAACGCCCGGCCGAGCCAATCTTCACCAGCGCCGACGTCGCCGCCGCCTTTCGCCGATAACGGCCCGGAATCCGTTTGACATGCGCGGGCCGGAGGATGAATCATGTCTGCCATGAAAACTTTCCTGTGCCTGTGGGCAATCGCGGCCATCGCCGCGGCGCCGTTGCCCAGCCAAACCGATGTCTCCCTGCTGAATGAAGTCAGCGACGCCCAATCCCGCGCCGTGGCGTGGCTGATCAAACAACAGGAAGCCGACGGCTCGTGGCGGCATCACCCGGCCATCACCGGCCTCGCCCTGACCGCGCTCGCCCGCAGCGCGAAACCGCCGCCCGCCGCCGTGACGCGCGCGGCGCAGTTCATCCTCAGCAACGTCAAGTCCAACGGCGCCATCTACGGCGGCGGCGACACCGACAAGTACCCGAACTACTCCACCGCCATCTGCGCGATGGCGTTGCTGGCCACCGGCGACGCGGCGTACACCGAAACCATCCGCCATGCCCGGCGGTTCCTGCTCGATTCGCAGTTCGACGAGGCGGAAGGGTACACCCCCCAAAGCCCCAGTTACGGCGGCATCGGCTACGGCAAACGGGAGCGCCCGGACCTGTCGAACACGCAGTGGGCCCTCGAAGCGATTCGCCTGACCGAATCGTTGGAAACACAAGCCGGCGGGTCGCCCCACGAGACCTCCCGGCAACACTGGCAACGCGCCGTCCAATTCCTCCAACGCTGCCAAAACCTCCCGGCCGCCAACGACCAGCCGTGGGCCAAAAATGTCCGCGAAGCCGATGTCGGCGGGTTCATCTACATGCCCGGCGACCCGGCCAAGAACATCCCGCCGCTGAGTTTCGCCGACGACGAAGTGCCGGCGCAGAGCGACCGCCAGCCGTTGCGCAGCTACGGCTCGATGACCTACGCCGGGCTGAAGAGTTTCATCTATGCCGAGTTGACAAAGGACGACCCGCGCGTCAAAGCCGCGCTGAACTGGCTGGCGCGCAACTACACGCTGGAGGAAAACCCCGGCCTCGGCGGGCAAGGGCTGTATTATTACCTGCACACGGTCGTCAAAACATTCACCGCGCTCGGCGACGACACGTTTACGGACGCCGCCGGCAAGGTCCACGACTGGCGGCACGAGTTGATGAAGAAGCTCGTCAACCTCCAAAAAGCCGACGGTTTCTGGCAGAACGACAACAACCGCTGGTGGGAAAACGATCCCATCCTCTGCACGAGCTACAGCCTCATCGCGCTGGAAATCCTCCAGGCCCGCCGGTATCCATAAGGCCGGGGAACGGGCATCTTGCCCGGTTCGCAGATTCAGGCCCGGCGCAACCGGGTGCCGTCGTTGTCCGCCACGAGAATCTGCGTCTTCGCCCCGGCCAGCACGCCGGCCATCGCATCGGCCACGGCGCGTTCCTTCTGCTCGGTCACGCAGATGATGGCGGCCCCGCTGCCGCTGAGCCAACCGCCCAGCGCCCCGGCCGCCATGCCGGCGGCAATCACGTCGTCGAGTTGCGGCACGAACTTCTTCCGGTACGGCTGATGGAGCCGGTCGTTGAACAGCCCGCGCAGGAGCGAAAAGTCGCCGGTGGCAAACACCGCCGTCAGCAACGCCGCCCGGTTGAGGTTCTCCACCGCGTCGCGCAGCGGCACCTGTTTCGGCAGCAGCGCCCGGGCCTTTTCGGTCGGCACCTCCACCGGCGGCAGGCAGCAGACGAACTTCAGCGTGGCCGGCACGTTGAACCGGCGATGCCGCACGGTGCCGTCCACCACCCCGGCCACAACGAATCCGCCAAACAACGACGGCGCGCAGTTGTCCGGGTGGCCCTCGAGTTCGGTGACGACATCGAGGATGGCGTGATCCGAGAGCGGCCGGCCGTTGATTTCGTTCAGGCCATAGACCGTGCCGAGTCGGACGGTAACGCTCGAGCCGAGTCCGGCCGCGACCGGCACCTCGCCTTTGATCTCAAACTGGAATCCGTGCGGCTTGACCTTGCTGCGGGCGAAGAACGCCGCCGCCGCATCGCGCACCATGGGGACCGGACCACGGTTCGAGTTGACCGGCTCGATGGTCGGCGCGTCCGTCTCGCGCAGGGAGATGTGATTGTGGAGTTTCAGCGCGATGCCCAATGTGTCAAAGCCAGGGCCGAGGTTCGACGTGCTGGCCGGGACGCGGACGGTGACCGTGGGTTTTCTCATCGGCGCCATTTAGCACCGTCCCGCCCGGCAAGTCAATCAGTTGACTTCGCGGCGGGTCCGGGACTACTCTCCGGCAGTCATGGTCGAGTTCTCCAGCACCAATCGCGAGGCCCCGCCGGTCAACCTGCGGGAGGCGTTGCTGCGCGGGCAGGCGCCGGACCGCGGCCTGTACCTGCCGGAGTGGTTTCCGCAGGTGACACCGGAGGAAATCGCGGCGTTTGCGGATCTGTCGTATCCGGAAATCGCGTTCCGCGTGTTGCGGAAGTTCACCGACGGCGTGGTGGACGATGCCGCGCTGCGGGCCCTGTGCGCCGAGGCCTACAACTTCGACGTCCCGCTGGAAAAAGTGTACGGTCGCGTCCACGTGATGCGGCTCGACCGCGGGCCGACGGCGTCGTTCAAGGATTTCGCGGCGCGGATGATGGCGCGGTTGCTGGGCCGGTTCATCCACGAGACCGGGCATCACCTGACGATCCTGACCGCCACGAGCGGCGATACCGGCGCGGCGGTGGCCAATGCCTTCCACGGCGTCCACGGCATCCGGGTGCTCGTGCTGTTCCCGCTGAACGAAGTCAGCGACCGGCAACGCAAACAGATGACCACCCTCACCGGCAACATCCGCACTGTCGCCATCGAGGGGAAATTCGACGATTGCCAGGCGCTGGTGAAACGAGCATTTGCCGATGAGACGTTGTTGGCGGCGCGGCTGTCGTCGGCCAACTCCATCAACATCGGCCGGTTGCTGCCGCAGACCGTTTATTATTTCTACGCCGCCGCCCGGCTGGCTCAACCGGGCGAGCCGATGGTGTTCGCGGTGCCCTCCGGCAACTTCGGCAACATGATGGGCGCCGTGATCGCCCGCGAAATGGGACTGCCGCTCCGGCGGCTCGTCGTGCCCGTGAACGGCAACGACGAGTTCCCGCAGTTCCTCAAAACCGGTCACTACCACAAAATCGAGCCGTCGCGGAACTGCCTCTCCAACGCGATGAACGTCGGCCACCCCAGCAACCTCGCCCGGCTCGTCGCAGTGTACGGCGGCCAGATGGACGAGACCGGCAAGTTGCGTCACAAACCCGACCTCGCCCGGATGCAGCGCGACCTGTTTTCCTCCTCGGTCTCGGACGACCAGACCCGCGCGACCATCCAGCGAGTCTGGGCAGACTTCCATCTTCTGCTCGAACCGCACGGCGCCGTCGGCTGGCGCGGGTTGATGGATTTCAGCGCGGCGGAACCGCTCGGCGACTCCCCGGCCGTGGCGCTGGAAACCGCCCACCCGGCCAAATTCCCCGACGAAATCGAGCGGCTCCTCGGTTTCGCGCCGGAGGCGCCGCCGGCGCTGGCCGCCGTGGATCAGTTGCCGGAAGATTTCGACCGCCTGCCGGTTGACTACGACCAGTTCTGGAAGTACCTCCTGACGCATTACGCATGAGCGCGGGGTGCGCATCTGGACACGACCACCATCCTCCGGCCTGCCCCCCCCTGAGCGCCCTGCCGAAACCCTGAGCCGCGAAGGGGAAGGGTCTCGGTTGTTTTCGTCGGGTCTTTTCGAAGAAAGACAGAGATTTGCCGCACCCGACAGCGGCGTCTCGCTGGGCGCGGCTTTCGCTTCGCTCAGAATGACAACGACTGATTAAATGGTGGTCGTGCCCAGATGCACCCAGCGTGGGGGGGATTGACAAAATTGAATTTTTTCTAATAAACATTTTCTTCGATTGCAGGCGGCCCTCGCCGAAGGGCGGTGAGGGCAAAGCCTCAGAAAGGAGTGGATTCGATGAAAAAATTTGTTTGGATTGCCGTGCTGACCTTGGCGGCTCGCATCGCTCAAGCCAATTTTGATGGGAGCGATAACTTTCCCGGAACGACGATCTCGACCAACTGGGGGTCTCCGCTAATTCTTGGTGATGCCCAATACCGGCAGGACGATCGCCTGTATTTTAGCTCGGCAGGCGCCACAAACGAGACTGGCAACGTCTTTGTGTTGCCGTGGCTTCTGAATGCCGGCAGTTATGTCGCCGATTGGCACGTGGTGGTGGATGTTTATCGGAACGTGAGTCTGACCGGCACCCAATCGGTCACCCTCAGCCTGAATGTCACGCCTTGGGAAAATATGAACACCTACAGCAAAACGTACAGTGTCATGCTCGACCGCATTTTGGCGGAGCCGATTTGGGACTTTGCCGGCTTTTCCACGAATCTGGCCGATGAAAACGGACACCGCGTTTGGGAAGCGCGCGCGAACAGCCTGACGCTGACAGGTTCGGTGGCTGTTTCCTTTGACGCCAACACCAAGGTCCTGAGCGCTTGGTACGATCCGGATGGCTCGGCGAACGGCTATCAGTGGAGCTTTCTGGACAGCGTGGGCATCGCGGGCAGCGGCGGAGTGACAAACGTAAATTGGGGCATGACCACCTCCAACGAGTTCGGCGTGCGGTTGCTCGCCAGCGCCGACAGGGGGTCAGTGGTCCACGACGGCGAGGCCTGGTTCGATAATTTCCGAGCATACCCACAGGCCATTCCCGAACCGGGAACGGCCTGGCTACTGGGAGCCGGGGTCGGACTTCTCGTTGTGCATCGAAAACTCCTTCGCCATCGTTAACAACTCTCTCCCCGACGGCAGGTGCCACAGCTTCTGATGCTGTGGCACCTGCCGCATTGTTATCATCCCTCTCTTCGTTGACATCTGTTCTGTTCACACCTACGTTCCAGTCCCTTTCAACCATGAAATACGTCATCATCCTCGGCGACGGCATGGCGGATTCCCCGGTGGCGCGGCTCGGCGGGAAAACGCCGTTGCAGGCCGCCCGGCACCCGCACATGGACCGGCTCGCCCGCGAAGGCCGGTGCGGACTGTTCAAGACCATCGCGGACGACGTGCCGACCGGCAGCGAAGCCGCCAACCTCGCCGTGCTGGGCTACAACCCGCGCGAAGTGCTCCAAGGCCGGGGCGTCCTCGAAGCCGCCAGCATGGGCGTGGACATCGGCCCCGACGACATGGCGATGCGGTGCAATCTGATTTGCCTGTTCGACGATGGCCGGATCAAGAACCACAGCGCCGGCCACATCAGTTCTGCCGACTCGGACGAGATTCTCAAGACGCTCCAACAAGAAATCGGCGCGCCGGGTTTGAATTTCCATACCGGTGTGAGCTACCGGCACTTGTTCGTCGGCAAGAACCTCGACCCGCGGCTCGATTGCACGCCGCCCCACGATCACCCGAACGAACCGGCCGAACCGTTGCTGATCCGCCCGCAGGTGCCGGAAGCAAAAGCGACTGCCGATTTGTTGAACGACCTGACGCGGAAGTCATGGAAGATTCTCCAAAACCACCCGGTCAACCAACGCCGGCGCGCTGCCGGTCAAGACCCCGCCAACTCCATCTGGCTCTGGTCGCCGGGCAAACGGCCGAAGATGTGGACGTTTCAGGAACGCTTCGGCGTCACCGGCGCGGTGATTGCGGCGGTGGACTTGATTCGCGGCATCGGCGTCTATGCCGGGCTGGAGAAGATTATCGTGCCGGGCGCGACCGGGTTGCACGACACCAACTATGAAGGCAAAGCCGACGCCGCGCTGACGGCGTTGAAGCGAGTGGACTTCGTTTATGTTCACGTCGAAGCGCCCGACGAAGCCGGTCACGACGGCAACCTCGATTTGAAGGTCAAAACCATTGAAGACCTCGATGCCCGGTTGGTGGGCCGCATCCTGGCCGGCATCAATCCGGAAGAAACGGTGGTGGCGGTGTTGCCGGATCATCCCACGCCGGTCGAGCAACGCATCCACGTCCGCGACGCCGTCCCCTTCGCCATCCGCGACCCGCGCCAGAAAGCCGACGCAGTCACCCGGTACGACGAAGTGAGTTGCGCCGCCGGCAGCTTCGGCACCGTCCACGGCGACACCTTCATCCGGTCAGTGTTTGGGAAGTAGGGTGCGCTATTGCGCGCCGAGCGCGTCTTTGGGCAGGAACTTCCGCAAATGCTTGCGGACCTGTCGTGCTGTGCCGACAGCGCGTTTGGCTGCGGTCAGAGGGATTGGCTCGTCCATGTCGGGATAACGCGACGCCACGGCGTAGTGCGTCAGTGTTCGCTGCTCGATGGGGGACAAGCCGAGCCGCAACGCGGCGGGTAGCCGGTCGTTGAGAACTTCGATGTCGTGCGTCTTGGGAAAATCAAGTCCGCGCCACGTCAACAGCGCTTTGAGATATTTCTCGACACACTGTTGCGCGTGAAAACAGACAATCTCAGCCGGAGCCGCGGCGCCCAGTTTCAGGGTGTGACGCGCCACTGTCAGATCGTGCTCGGCTTTCCGCACCCATTCGCCGACCACCTGCAACACATCAGGCGGCACGTTCATAAAGCACCTTTCCCTCGCGGAGGGCGGGATGGATGATCGTGCCCACGATGTCGCGGAATCGGCGCACATCCTCCGGCGTGACGACGATGATGTCTTTGGGCAGGCGCACCTGATGCACGGCCACGCCAATCTCGATGGCCTTGTCGCGTTTCGAGCCGGTGACTGGCATGACCACGAGCAGATCGACGTCGCTGTCGGCGGTGGCGGTGCCGCGCGCGTGGGAGCCGAACAGGATGATCCGGTCCGGATCAAACTGCCGCACGATCCGCCGCACGATTTCCTGAATTGCCTGTCGGGTGGACATTTGTCTGCGCATCCAATTCCTCCGCACCACAGCGCAGAATACCGCGTTCCCACCGGCCCGGCAAGTCCGTACGCCGGCAGCCTCGGCACCGTCCACGGCGACACCTTCATCCGGTCAGTGTTTGGGAGGTGACTGGAGCGCCACCAGCAGCCGACGCCATGCCGAATTTCACCGCCTAGTCGCAGAGGACACCGAGTAAATCCCCCGATAGGGGCGAGCCGCAGGCTCGCCCGTTTGTTTGGTATCAATGGGTTCGTTGAAGCGGTGTCCGTGCAATGCTCTTCAGGACTTCAAACGCCTTGCTCAGTCGCCCGCCATAAGGTTCGAGCCACGGAGGTGGTTGATCAACGGGAAACGACAGCCAGAAGGTGTCGGTTCCGCCCTGCCCGGTATGTTGTGGCGTGTGCCCAATGACGTGCTGCCGGAGAGTGCTCTTGGAAATCACCCAGCAATGCGCGTCAAACGGACAGAGGCCCAAGCAGATCGCATATTCATAGTTCTGGTCACGGAGTTGTTGGAACTTGTACACGCCACTTTTCCACAACGTCGAGAACTTGATCTCCATCCGACAACCGCCTACGCGTCTCCAGCGTACGGGTGCAGAGACGGATTCTTGACGTAAGCGCACATGGCAGCCTATGCTCATCGCTGGAGTGATCGGCGATGGCGCGGCATACTGAGAGTTACCTAACTGGGAAAATCGGCGAATCCCAAACTTGGGAGTACCTGTCTCAGTTTGGTTTCACTCGTCCATCCTCCAAACAGCGAGCCAACATTGTGACAGCTTTTGAGAAACGTGGTATCATGATTCAGCAACGAGGATTTGATGTCGTTCCTTCTTCCTTCTCTGAGAATCTTAATTCCGTGAGCGCACTGGAGACTTGTCTCGATCGCTTGGTGCTTTACGAGGTCAAGACGTGCGGCGTTGGACGGAGGTCCCGCGTATCTGCGGGGTTCCGCGGTTTGGGGTTCACGCTGACAAGCAAGGAGAAACACAATGCTGATGTGTTGGGGCCGCAGTATCGGTTCTTATTCGTGAACCTCCGTACCCGCACTCATCGAGTGTGCTCTCTCACCGACTTTTTCAATGAAAAGCGAGCGCTGATTTACCAAACGTGGAGCGTGTTCATCACACAAGAACTACCGTAGCTCGAAGACCAGGCAGATCAATGTCGGCTCCTCTGTGGAAAAAGTGTTTCCTCTGTGTTGATCTGTGTGAATCTGTGGCTCACAACGCCCGGCAGTGTAACGGGTTGGGATTCAGCCGGGCAAGCGCGGGATGACAAACAAGAGGGGTTCTGGTAAGAAGAAGTCATGCTCGAACGCTGGTTCAAGGTGCGCGAGCGCGGGTCGTCCGTTCGCGTCGAGTTGCTCGGCGGGGCGACGACGTTCATCACGATGGCCTACATCATCGTGGTCAACCCGGCCATCCTCGCGTTTGCCGGCATCCCGGTCGGGCCGAGCACGGTGGCAACCATCCTGACGGCGGTGGTCGGGTCGTTGTTGATGGGGTTCATCGCCAACCGGCCCATCGCGGTCGCGCCGTACATGGGCGAGAACGCGTTCATCGCGTTTGGCCTCGCCGCGCTCGGCATCGGCTGGCAACTGCGGCTCGGCGCGGTGTTCGTCGCCGGCGCGGTGTTTCTGCTCATCACCGTCCTGAAAATCCGGTCGTGGCTGGCCAACGCGATCTCGGCCTCGATGAAACACAGCTTCGCGGTCGGCATCGGCTTGTTTCTCGCGTTCATCGGGCTGACGGAGACCGGCATCGTGACGAAGGCGGAGGCGGTGCCGGTGAAGTTGGGCGCGTTGCAGACGCCGCAGGTGTTGGCGATTGCCGGCTTCTTGTTGATCGCGGCGCTGCTCTACCGGCGGGTGCGCGGGGCGATCCTGATCGGGATCGCGGTCACCGGCATTGCCGGCGTGGCGCTGGGACTGGGGCACGCGCCGAAGGCGGTGTGCGCGTGGCCATTTACCGGGGAGTACAGCTTGGCGCCGGTGGCGTGGCAACTCGACATTGCCGGGGTGCTGCGGCTGAGTTTTCTGCCGGTGCTGTTGACGTTGTTTCTGATGAGTTTCCTCGACACGCTGGGCACGTTGGTCGGCGTCGGGGCGGCCGGCGGGATGCTCGACGCGAAGGGCAACTTCCCGGACATCGAGAAGCCGATGTTGGTGGACGCGGTGACGTGCATGTTCAGCGGGCTGGTCGGCACTTCGACGAGCGGAGCGTACATCGAGTCGGCCACCGGCATCCGCGAGGGGGCGCGGACGGGGTTGGCGGCGGTGGTGACGGCGGGGTTGTTTGCGTTGTCGCTGTTTTTCATTCCGCTGATCGAGCCGCTGCAACATCTCCGGTATGCCTACGGCCCCGCGCTGGTGGCGGTGGGCGTGTTGATGATCGGGTCGGTGCGGCAGATTGATTTTGCGGATTTGACGGAACTGGTGCCGGCGTTTGTGACGGTGGTGATGATGCTGTTCACCTACAACATCGCCAACGGGCTGACGGCCGGGCTGATTGTGTATCCGCTGATGAAATTAGCCGCGGGCCGGTACCGCGAGATCAACGCGGGGTCAGCGGTGTTGGCGGTGCTGTGCCTGGTGTACTACGTGTTTGGATTGCCGCATTGATTTTTGCGGGCGGCGCCGGTAGAGTGCGGGTGTTCTGTGCAGACTCTCATGGGGGCGAAACGGATTCGACTTTGTGGAGTGGGCGCAGGCGGCATGCCGAGGTGGTTCGGAGGCCTCGTTAAACACCGGACAAAAACATAACAGCGAACGAAGAGCTCGCTCTCGCGGCCTAAGTGCCACGACGTCCGTCCCGCGACACCGCTAGCGGGAACGGGCGACACCAGCGGTTAGTCTGCCGGTTGGGTCTGCGGGCCGGTGGGCGAAACTTCACATGCAGGCTGGCGCGGCGCGTGGCCTGCCGGTTGGCAGCGCGTCGGGCGAGACCCAAACACCGGATAAGCATGTAGTCGTCGGCGTTGACTCGGCAGAGGACGTGGGTTCAACTCCCACCGCCTCCACCATATTGGACACCAAGCACTTACGCAAATGCTTGGTGTGTTCTTACAATGCCGCTAACAAGATAGGCCGCAAAGTTGCGTAGTCCGGGAAGGTTGAAAATCCGCCCGCGCCGAGCGTCGGATCGGGCGCGGTTGCAGTGACCAGCATGGCGCGTTGCACTCAGGATGCCCGCTGGCGCGCCCGTGGAAGCAGGACGGCTCACAGGCACAACGGCGGGTCGTTGAAATGCACCGTGTCATCCTGAAAGTACACGTCAGGCCGTCCAATGTGGATGCCGGCAAGCTCGCGCTCGCCGATTGCGCCGGTGGGTTCTGAGAGCAATGTCAAGCCGCCGCTCACGGCGTCCACCATGTCATCGTGATTGCCTTCGGGAAAGCAGCACAACTGGTCAACAAACGCCTGATTCCATCCGCCCCGGACAATCGCCAGTTTGCCTTGCTCGGAACGCGCCACGAGGGGCAGGGCGCGTGAGAGTTTGTCGTTGTGGACTTGGATCGGCTCAAAGGCGAACGCGGCCAGCATCGGCTCGCGCAACAGGGTTTGCAGCGCGCCGACTTGTGCGCCGACACACTCAATCCCCTGCCGGACTTCCGTGCCGTCCAGTTGCGCCGTGGCCGCAATCGCCTTCAGCGCGTCCGGCCAGTCCAGCCGGTCACAGAACAGATCGGCCACGACAATCGTGCCGTCACTGGTCATTCCCATGCGCGCCCCGGCGGTGTAGTCGCTGGTCGTCTTGCTGGTGAACGCCAAGTCCCATGACCGTACCCAGCGCACGCCGGACGGCTCGGCTTCCAGCACGACGATGTTCTGCCGCTTGAACATCGCCCCGGCCAGTTGGACAAACTCCGCGTCAATCTCCTGCCGCGCCACGAGTGCGGGCATATCCTTCCGCAACGCCGCAATCTCGGCAGGGTCAAGGAACGGGTTGTCGAATGACGTGTAGTGGAAGGATGCCCAGCCGGGTTCACTGTCGCGTCCCCGGTTGTAGAGCGTGTTGAAGAAGTTGAATCCCTTCGGGGTGGAAATCCACCAAGCATCGCCGCGCCTGTCCATGAGAGACGGACGGACGCACTGCTCCCAGATCGCCTGCAATGCCGGGACGTGTGCCGCTTCATCAAACACACAGAAGTCTATCCCTTCGCCGCGCAAGCTGTCGGGTTCTTCGCTGGTGCGGAATTGCAGCCATGCCCCGCCCAGCCGTGAGAAGTCGAAGGTGCGCCGTTGGAAATGCACGTCCACGCCGGGGATTTGCCGTGCAAGATTCTCTGCGATGCCCCAGCCTGCCTGATAACTGTCGCTCGCATAGGTGGGGGAAATCCACCGGCACTTCTGCCCACCGATGCCCCGCTTGAACGCCTCAGAGATGCCCAGAATTCCCTTCCCGAATCGTCGCCCCGCCGCAACGACTTTGAATCGGGCAGGCCGCTGGATGATGTCAATCTGCGCTGGGTGCAACCGGGGCAGGATGATGCGTTGTGCTGTCGGTTTCATGGGCGTGTTGAACGATGATGAGCGTGTTGTCTGTCAGGCCGATGCCTTCAACCTTCTGAGGTACGCGCCCGAATCCGTATTCGAGCAAGGTCTTGGGGTCGTCAACGGCAAGCTGCCGCAAGATCGTCTCCAGCCGCGTGTTGCTGGCATCGTCGTCTTTTTCGCTCAGGAACGTCAGGACACGCTCCCGGAGTTGCGCGAAGGACTTGGGGCGTCCCTTGCGATTGATGCGCCGGTCGCCGGGCAGGAACGTGCCGGGCTTGCGTCCTGTGCCTGTTCCATCCTGCAAAACTGGTGCGGTGATTGTCGGGTCTTGGTCGCTCATGGTTTTTCCTCATGGGGCTGTGACACTCGTGACACTTGTGCCACTTGGTTTGTTCTGCGGTCGAGTGTCACGAGTGGCGCAAGTGTCACAAGGGGGTTGCTCTGATTTCATCGGGTTGCCTTCCGCGTGTAGAGGCGGACCGTCCATCCGCCGCGCTCAGGGGTCACGTCGTTGCCCAGCAGCACGCCTTCTGTGTCCATGCTCGCCAACAGCAACCGGGCTTCGTCGGCATCCCGACAGATGCGCGCCCGGTACACGTCGCGGGCGGTGATACCGTCCGGCATCTCTGCGAGCAGGGACAGGACTTCGTTGCGCCGGTCGCGCTGTGCCTTCCAACGTCCGCCGCTGAGGATGTCGAGTTGCTGACTGGCAAACCAGTCCATTAGCTCGCTCGCATGAAGGGCGGTCGCTGGTGACAACTCGTAATCGTGTGCCTGCCGTCCGTACTCAGCAGCGTGCAAGACAACCGCAATCCGCCAAGCCTGTTCTGCCCAGCGCGCCGCGTAACTCGTCACGTCTTTCAACTCCGCCTTCCGTCTCTCGACGATGGCGTTGTGGTAGTCCGTCAACAAGGTCATGGCCGCTGGGCTGGGGGTGATGATGTGCGACTCGCTGCCCAGCCGGTACTCGGTCAATAGATCGTGAATGAGTTGCCGGTAGGCATCGGTCACACCTTGCGGGATACCGGGCGCGTCCGGGTCAAGCGGCTGGGGCTGGGCGTTGGTGTGACACGGCAGCAATCGCGGAATCAATCCACCATCGGTCAAGCTGCGTTCGCCCAGGAGTGTTTCGAGTTTGTCCGGCTGGGTCAACCACAGCGCCGCCAGACACGGCTCTTGCAGGAACACCGGGTCACGCGATTGCCGGTCAACACGGATGAAGTCACGAGAGAAGGCTTTCAGGTAAATGCCTTCATCCGTCCGGTCGAGTTTGTTGTAACGCCCCAGCAGGTTCACCACGATTGCGACGGCATCCGGGCTGAGGCTGGCGAGACACTCGCCGCGCTTGGACAGCAACACCGCGAGACGTTCCGTTGTCACGTCTTCCACCGACAACACCGGCGGCTGCATCTCGGCGTCCAGTGCCAGCAACCGCGCCTTCCGCTGCTCCATGTCTTGCCGGATGCGCTCGCGCTCCATCCCGTCATCGGCTTTGCCCGCGTCCTTTTTCAACCGCTGAATCTCAGCGTCCAAGATTTCGCGCTCGGCTTGCAGGCCGGGAAGCGTTTCTTCTTTCCATCGCTCCACAATCTCGGCTTCATACTCCATGAATGGCCGCGCCGCGTGCCGGAAGGTCACGCTCTTGCCGCTGCCGCTGTCGGCGCTGCCGAGCAGGTACAGATTGCCGGGAGTAACTCGGTTCGCGCTGCTCCTGATTTGCAGTCCCGCGCCGATGGATGCGCTCACGATGCCCAGCACACAGACGCCCGCGAGTGATTCGGGAACGCGCTCCGCGTCCACGATTGCCCGCGCCATGTCGCCCGCCGCGCCCGGCAGGACTTCCAACGGGAACGGCAGCAACGGCAGATCGTCAGGAACGGCGGCCAGCTTCACGACGTTGGCCACTGCCGTGCCGTCGCGGCCGGGCTGGGGTGATGATGCTGGGGATCGTGAAGTTGCTGAATAGGCTCGACTCATGGCAGCACGCTCCACAATTCCCGGTCGCGCTCGAATATGTCCGCGTCCAAGCTGGTGAGGTCGTTGAGGTCCTTGACGGGCTGGCCGCTGGTCGTGGGGATGTTCCGTAGATCGAAGCAGTCCACCGTCGCGTTGACGGATTCCAGTTGTGCCGTCCACCGCAACGCCGCGTCCTGTCCGGCAACGTCGAGGTGCGGGAAAATCCGCACACGCTTACCGGCAAACAAGGGCAGGGCGTCCGCGTGAATCCGGTTGCTCGCCCCGGTCACACAGACTGCCGCAACGTCACGCTCCCGCGATTCGGCGTAGATGAAGTGATGCGCCGCCAGTAGGTCGGGTGCGCCCTCCACCAGCACGATAACCGGGTAGTCCTTTGCTGCCGTCATGCCGATAGGCCACGATGCCCAGCATCCCGGCAACGTCCACGCCTTTGCCGGTTCGTTGAGGTGTTGCCACAGGCCGCCGTCCATCCGTCGCGCCTGAGCGTTCACGCGCTCTGCATCCGTCACAATCCACGCGCTGAGGTTGTGGAGCATGGCGAACCAAAGCAGGCCGCGCTCGGTCGCAAGCTGAAGTCCCTCGACGCTGAGCTTGCGGAATGAGGCCAGGACTTGCAGCCGCTTGGCATCGCCGCGCTGCATCGGCGGAAGGCTGGGCTTCTCTCGTGGCGCTGCCGGTGCCGGTACTGGCCGCGTGATCGGGATGGTGGCGCTGTGTCCGGTGCCGGCAAACTGGATGAAGGATTTACAGGCTTCGCTTACCGGCAGCCCGGTCGCTCGCGTCCAGAACGTCACCACGTCGCCCTTGTCGCCGGTGGCGAAGTCGTGAAACAATTTTCCATCGCGGGTGATGCTGAATGACGGGTTGCGGTCTGGCCGGAACGGACTGCTTACCGGATTGCGCCGCTGTGGATCGCCGTCGAATCCGAAGTGCTGCCAGAGATCGAAGATCGTCACGGCGGACTTGGCCTGTTCCAACGCGGTCACGATGCACCGCCCGTCAACTCTAACGTGCCTTGCTGGTTTTTCCGGTCGCACCGCCGACAGAAGCACAAACTGGGGAAGCCCTCGACGCCCGCGCCGATGTCATCGGGTGAAACGATTCGGCCACAACAAACGCAACGCCCACCAGCCCGCTCGCGGCAAGCTCCGCTGGCGCAGATTGCGCGCCGCGCTGCCGGTGGACGTTGAAAGATTTTGCCAGCGGTCGCAGTCATGTTACGCCGCCTTCCGTCCGCCG
>Ga0078972_1004727_pt1 | contig 36433 bp, 38 predicted proteins | sample YelNatPaOPGAMG01_FD_67568 | JGI IMG/M metagenome (GOLD analysis project Ga0078972, IMG submission 67568) | Hot spring thermophilic microbial communities from Obsidian Pool, Yellowstone National Park, USA - OP-RAMG-01 (SPADES assembly) (version 2) | ecosystem: Environmental > Aquatic > Thermal...
GCCTCTAAATTAAACTTCTTCGCCGACGCGGCAGCCTTCGGGGCCGCGCTCACGGCAGCCTTAGCAGGCTTCTTGGCAGCGGACTTCTTGGCAGCAGACTTCGCAGGCGCTGCCATAGCGGTGCAAGCCATCGCTATGCAGGTCAGCACAGCCAAGACCACTACTAGCGTCCTATTACGCATGTACACGTGCTCCTTTCAAGTGTTTGAATCCCTTAGAATCTTACTATAATCTCACGAACCGGTCAACCGGCCCCTTCCTTGCATCTACGCCCTACCCCGTTCGATCACTCCACCGTTCAAAGCAAGTACAAACGGACCCCAGGCCCAACGCAGAAACAGACCAGTTATATAACGCGCTATCGTCTCAGCTAGTTCCCAAAATTGTAAGAATCTACCTCATCACGGGTTGGAAGCGACGACTGCGCTCCTATGCGGGTGACGGATATCGCAGCAGCGCGCGATGCGAACCTTGCCGCGCCCATAAGATCCTTCCCTTCGGCAAGCGCGCACGCAAGCGAAGCAGTGAATGTGTCTCCAGCAGCCGTGGTATCGACAGGAGTGACTTTCATCGGTTCGATAAAGCCTTTTGTATCCTCATCGGCGATGTATGCGCCTTTCGAGCCAAGGGTGATTACTACGCATCGAGCACCGAGCGCCATAAGCTCTCGCGCCGCTGTCTCAGCATTGATATTATCGCCCTCTCCAGCCCTGTCCATTAGACCCATAGCCTCATGTTGATTGGGAACAATTACATCGACCATCGCGAGCAATTCACGTGACACCGGGCGCATCGGCGCGGGATTCAGCACCACCCTGGTCCCTAGCGAATGAGCAAGCTCAATCGTATGCGCGACAGTCTCCGCGGGAATCTCCAATTGAAGTACGACAGCGTCGGCGTCCGCGATGGCTTTCCTCGCTCGATCGACATCCTCCGGAGAAAGACGATAATTAGCGCCGGGCACGGCTACTATCGCATTTTCGCCTTTTTTATCGACAATAATCAGCGCCACCCCGTTCGGAGTGCTCGGATCTTTTATAACGAATTCAGTATCTACTCCGGCAGCTTTGAAGTTGCTTAGAGAAGTCTCGCCGAATACATCATCACCGATCCTCGCGACGAACTTCACATCGGCTCCTAGCTTCGCGGCGCACACGGCCTGGTTCGCGCCTTTGCCGCCCGGCACCATCACGAACTCGCTGCCGAGCACAGTCTCTCCTCCGCGCGGCATCCGTTCGGACTTCGCCACCATATCGATATTCGAACTGCCGACTACTACAAGCTTTGCTCTCGACATCAATCGATCCTCTTAGCCAAACCCCAGCAGCGCAATTATTAGCGAGCTCGTATTGAAAACGCTGTGACACACCATCCCAGGCAGCAGCGATCCTGTCCGCTCTCTCAAAATCGCAAGTATACATGCCAGGGTAAATATAGGAAGGAAGTTCCCCGGCAGCGGATGCACCGCGGCAAAGAGAGCCGAAGTCGCCAGCACCGAGGGCCAGGTGCCCGTCTTCCCGCGGAATGCGTTATAAAGCGTTCCCCTGAAAAACGTTTCCTCAATAATTGGCGCCGCAACGCATGCAACAATGAACGCCAGCGCAACCACAGCCGCATTCCCTGAAGAAACCATCGGGATTATCGGCTGCTCAGGCGTGTGAATGCGGCGAAATGCCCAGTTCGACAACAGCGACATAGCCGCAACGAGCGGCAGCGAAGCGATAAATCCACCAAGCCCCCACAGCACATTTTCACCGGCAGGCTTGAACTTGTAGCCGATAGCTTTCGGGTCTTGCCCATTACTTCCTGCCATCGACCAGAGAGTCGAAAGCCCAATTGCGGCAGAAAGTACCATTACAGCCAGTTCAATGATCAGATCCTGGACGCCGTTCGGCAGGCGCGCGTGGAATAACTGCCCTATGCTTCCCGCAGTGCCTATCACGACGCTCAATATTATAAAGCTGACAAAATACGAAAGGAATGCCCGCAGCAGGATAGTCGGGCTGATCTCGATTCTGGGAAGGCTGCTGAGATAAGGTTCCGCATTTACGAGGAAAAGGATCGCGAGCACCAAACCCGCCAGCCCGCACATACCCAGGAACGCCATAAATGCACCGGCAGCATACGCCGAAGAGCGAGCGCTGCCGCGAGCGTTCCTCATTACAGCATCCGCTCTGGCTGTTTCGCCTGCCCGCCGGTAGACTATCGAAACCGCCGCGGTTTTCAGAGTCCCGAGGTTCAGCTTCCTGATCCGCACGGTATAATCCCGCACCTGAGCAGGAGTCAGTTTCCGAGAGCTGTAAATCGCACGCCACATCCCGGCTTCGTTATTAAGCTTGCGGATTTCGCGCTTGCTCATACCCGCGGTGGCGGCACGCGAGTTGATCTGCTCCAGGTCATGCAAGCCCGATTTATTCAACAAAACCTGCTTTGCCACACCGATCCGGCGATAAGCCGAAGGCCATGGGAGCGCTTGTTTGTATGAGTCGATAGCCTTTTGCGCGCTGCCCTTTGAGATCCCGGCGAGAGCGTATTTTGCGTAGCTGTCGCCTACTTTCAGCGATTGAACGGGGTTGCTGCCCCTGGTTTTCGGCGCTTTAGCCTGCTCACCGACTATTATGAATTGAAACACAGCAAGCACTCCGATTACGATTATGACCATAACAAGGTAGGTCCACCATGCGCCATTCTCATGCGGCTGCGGATCCTGCTGCTTATCCAATTCCGGGAATTCCCACTCCAATCAGGCGACCTCGCTCTTCAATTCCTGGTGAGACCTTTGCTTATCCAGCCACTCGATATAACCGTTCAGCATCGCCCGAAACTCGGTCTCAAACCGGTCGCGCGTAGCTTCGAGGAGCGCAATCTCCGTGCGAAACTTCTCCGCATCACGCTGCACATCGGTGGTCATCCTGATCCTTGACTGCTCAGCCTCCTGGAGAATTACCTCTGCCTGCTTGTGAGCACTGGCGCGAACCTCATCCGCGCTTTTCTGCGCGAGGGTGAGCGCATCGGTCATAGCTGATTTCATTGCCCTGACCTGCTCTATTTCTTCCTGAAGGGCATCGATCCTGCGCTGCAACTCGGCTTTTTCTTTAAGAGCCGATTCGAGCGCATCCGAAGCAGATTTAATGAACTCATCCACTTGGCTTTTATTGTAGCCTCTTATCGCAGTTTTAAATTCTGTATGGAGGATATCGACTGGTGTAAGTGCCATAGCCACACCTCTGGGGAAGGGAGCTTTCAGCTGACAGCTATTCCCTTCCAGCTATCTCTTCACCTAATGAGTTTCATATGATGATGTGACGTACTGGCGGGTCGGATTGTGTGCGAAACCTTCTGCCAGATTGCCACTACACTACCTGAAACTCAGTAATGAGTTTCATATGGTGATGCAGTGTACTGGCAGTTCAGATTGTGTGCGAAACCTTCTGCCAGATTGTTACTACACTACCTGAAACTCAGTAATGAGTTTCATATGGTGATGCAGTGTACTGGCAGTTCAGATTGTGTGCGAAACCTTCTGCCAGATTGCCACTACACTACCTGAAACTCAGTAAATCAGTTCTTCCGAACGTTTTTCCGCTGCTTTTACGGCTTCTATCAGCGCGGAACGGAAGCCGGCCCGCTCCAGTGCATCGATGGCTGCAATTGTGGTGCCGCCGGGGCTCGTGACCTGGTCCTTCAATCGCGCGGGATGCTCACCCACATCGAGGACCATCTTTGCCGCGCCCATCACTGTCTGCGCTGCCAGTCGCGTCGAGATATCTCTCGGTAAACCCACCCTCACGCCGGCATCGGACAGGGCTTCTATCATCACATACACATAAGCGGGCCCGCTTCCACTAAGGCCAGTAACAGCACTTAGAAGTTTCTCCGGGACTTCATAGGAGATACCTACAGCATCAAAGATTTTCTTCGCCAGTTCGACCTGCTCATTCGAGCAGTGCTTTCCACGGCTAAAACCGATAGCTCCCGCGCCGATCTGGCAGGGAGTATTCGGCATCGCGCGAACTACCCCAATGCCCCGAGGCAGTTCCGCCTCGATCTCATCGAGCTTTACCCCCGCGGCTATCGAGACGATCAATTGGCTGTCTTTGATTTTACCTGAGATACCCGCGACTACCGCGCTCACTATAGGAGGCTTCACCGCCAAAAGAATAACCTCGGCGCCTTCGATAGCCGTCTTGTTATCCGTAGCCGTGCTTACCCCGAGTTCTTTCGCGAGCATATCGAGTCGTTTATTGTCAACATCCGCCAGCGTAACATCCTCGGGCTTATAGCTTCCCGAAGAAATTACACCTTTCGCGAACGCGGTCCCCATAGCGCCGCTGCCGATCACACATAGTCTTGCCATAACTCTCCCACTTACAAGGGCGATCTCATCAGGTTCGTATGCTCCCGCCGAGATCACACCCCTGATGAACGCGATCCCCATCACACTGCTGCCGATCACACACAAACGCGACAAATCGCCCGTCCCAGAGAACAGAAAGACCCGACGCAAGCGCCGGGTCCCTCGCTCATTTAGTTATCATTGAACGGACTATGGACCCTGCGGCCATCATCGCCGTTCTCAACTTCGATGCAGTAGCTGCTCGGCGTGTAGAGATACACGTTCTCCCCTACCTTCTCGACGTATCCGTCGATAGCGTAGGTCACGCCGTTTAGAAAGTCTAGAATCCGGGTGCGGATCTCCGGGGTAGCCTTTTCGAGGTTTACTATCTGCTGGTGTCCCTCTTTAAGGCCATCCGCGGCTTGCTGCGCATTATCGAACGACTGCACAGTCATCCACACCGAGACATACGTCATTCGTGCCTGCTGCACGCGGAGTACCGTCGGTTTCTTTTTCGAGCCGGGCTCTTCAGTGAATTCCATTTCGTCGTCCTCATATTCGCCCCAGCTGAATTTGTCTTTCAGCTTTCCCCAGAAACCTCTCGGCTGCTCATCAAAGTCTTCTTGTGGTGCTGCTCTCACGCTTTTTACCCTCCCATTCAGGTAGCGGTGCCAGCCATGGTTGGGTGTTGGGCGTCCACTCCGAATCCGTGACCAAGCGCACCGGACATAGGCACTTCCTGTGCCTGGTGATGTGCAGGCGCATCTTACACCTGCCAGTGGACTATCGATATTCAGTTCTTTAGCTTACAAGGGCTGGCTCAACCTCTCGGACCGAATATGGCCGTGCCGATACGCACCATATTCGACCCCTCCTCGATCGCAATTTCGAAATCGTGGGTCATACCCATGGAGAGGAAAAGCCGCTGCTCATCCGGCAGCCTGTCCCACAGTCTCTTCAACTCCGAGAAAAATGGGCGCGTCTGCTCAGGATCAGGCAAAAAAGGCGCCATCCCCATCAATCCGCATACCCTTATCCCGGACACTTTCGATATCTCATCGGCGAGCCTTAGAGCCTCTTCGGTCTCAGTGCCGAACTTTGTCTCCTCGCCGGATATCTTCACTTCGATCAACACATCCGCAATCTTGCCGATAGCTTCAGCTCTCCTGCCGATCTCTCGACCCAGAGCAGCGTTATCGACACCGTGGATGAGCGAAAAGAACTCGACAGCGTGCCGCGCCTTATTGCGCTGCAAATGCCCAATCATATGCCACCGAACCGCATCACCGATCTGACCATACTTCTCTTCAGCTTCCTGAACATAGTTTTCGCCGAGATCGGTTGCTCCGCAGGCTATAGCTTCTCGAACCTCTTCGATGCTTCTGGTCTTGGTAACGGTAACCAGCGTGATATCCTCGCGCTTGCGCCCCGATTTACCAGCCGCCGCATCGATGCGTTCCTCAACGGATCGCATATTATCGCAAATACTGGACATTGATCGCCGCCAAGAACGACTGCCATTAAGTAATCACAGTATTACCAGCAAGCAGACGTTTACTAGTTCACTAGTATTACACCAATCACCTTCTCTGTCAAGTCTATTTTTGCATAGAATTTATGGATGAAACTCTTACTCTTCTTTAAGAGCTATCCAGCCGCCCATTCGGCCGGCACTGCCATCGCGGCGATAACTAAAGAACTCATCTATGTCACAACATGTGCATTCATCGCTGATCGCAATGTTGGAATCCACCAATCCCGCGCGATTCAACAGGATGCTGTTCGCTACTTTCAAATCCACTCGCCATTTCGTGCTCGAATACTGCTTGAAGACGCGATCCTCATTCGGGAAGACTTTATAGAACCGCTTCGCAACATCCTCGCTTACGACATAGCAGCACCGCCCAATCGAGGGAGCAATCGCGGCCAGCAAGTCTTTCGGCTCCGTCCCAAACTCACGCGTCATCCCGTCCACAGCGGCAATAACTGCTCCCTCCACCGTGCCTTTCCACCCGGCATGAGCGACTCCGATCGCGCGGTGGACGGGATCGAGCAGGAATATGCACGCGCAATCGGCAAAATGGAGAGCCAGGGGAAGTGACGGCGTATTTGTTATAAGAACATCGGTATCCCGAATCGCGGTGCCGTGATCGAAAGTTCCCGCGCCGGCATCATTTTCAGTCACTAACCGCACACCGTTGGAATGAACCTGATCCGGCACAACTATACGCCGCACATCCACCCCAATCGCCCCGGCGAACTTGCGCCGATTCTCTATTACATAATCAGGGTCATCCCCGACATTGAGCGAAAGATTAAGCGAATCGAACGGCGCCTCGCTCACGCCCCCCGCGCGGGTGCTGAATCCGTGATTGACCATCCCCGCTAAACGCAGGTTCCATGCCTGCCAAAACGTCAAGCCATTATTTATTGTCCGGTACCAGTTTGGGGTCCTCATCCAGCGGTGTACACGCCCCGCATGCCTTGCATTTACCGACATCACAGGCACGCGTAGGCTCTCCTTTCAGCGCTCTCGTATATTCTCTCCAAAGGTAGCTCTTCCTTACCCGCACATCTACATGGTCCCATGGAAAAGCCTCTTCCTTCTCTCGCTCGCGATAGAGGTAAACCGCAGGATCAACACCCGCCTCGCGAATCGCGGCGGCGTAATCCCCACCGTTCTCCATCGCATATACGAGAACATCAGATATCCGCCGATCACCACGCGCCAGGAATCCCTGCACAACCGCGAACCTGGGACTTTCTCCGGTAAACTTCACTCCGCGGATAGCCAGGATTTCTTTCTTCAGCGCGGCAAACCTCCGTCTCAGGATGCTCTCGCGCTCCATCGGAACCCACTGGAACGGCGTCCACGGCTTCGGCACAAAACAGCTCACCGAAACCTGGAAGTTTATCGACGGAAACTCCTTCGTAAGCCTGAGCGCGAGCGAGGTGATAGCTTTCACATCTTCATCGGTCTCCGTCGGAAGTCCGATCATAAAATAAAGCTTAACGCGGCTTAGTCCTGCCTCATGCGCCGCGGAAACCGCGGCAAAAATCTGTTCATCGGTCGAGTTTTTATTTATCACAGCGCGCAGGCGCTCGGTTGCGGCTTCCGGGGCGATCGTGAGCGTCTTCTGACCTCCCTGAGCCATCAGTTTTGCCAGCCGAGGGGTAACCGTCTCCAGGCGCACCGATGAAACTGTAAATTCTCCACCAGCATCGACTATAGCCTGGCAGATACCTTCCGCTTCAGGGTGATCGAAGATAGCGGCGCCCACGAGCCCGAGCCTGGCCTGATCGGCCAGCGCGCCGATCTCACGCGCCCACGGCGGCCGGGTTATATAACCCGCCACGCAGAACCGGCAGTGGCGACCGCATCCCCGGGTAACCTCGATAAGTTGGATCTCTCCAAACTCCGCCTCCGAGGTGCGAATAGTCGATCCGGCGGGATACGCAGCAAGTTCGAGCGTAATAGCCCGGTGGACCTTCGCTGGAGCCGGTGGAAGATGCTTCATGCGCAGGAGACAACCATCGGAATGATACTCGGGTTCATAAAGCTTCGGCACGTAGACGCCCTGTAGCTTCGCAAGGGCTGCGAGAGTTTCATCGCGAGGAGCGCCCTGGGTAGATTTGATCGCTTCTACGAGCTTAGGCAGCACATCCTCCGAATCACCGACCACAAACACGTCTACAAACTCGGATAAAGGCTCCGGATTGAACGTTGCGCAGGGCCCGCCCGCTATTACCAGTGGACGAGATTCGTCACGCTCATCCCGCCTGAGCGGCAGCTTTGCAAGCTTCAAAACGCGCAGGAGGTTGATGTAATCGAGCTCAAAGCTCACCGAGAACGCCACCACATCGAACTCAGCCAGGGGCGAAAGAGTCTCTATTGAAAAGAGCTCGGTATTCGAGCGCTCGTATTCGGAAATATCTTCATCATCGGGCAGAAATACTCGCTCACAGGAGGAATCCGGGATCGTATTCAGCATCTCATAGACGAGCTGATAACCGAGCGAAGCCATTCCAACACTATAGACATTTGGAAACGCCAGCGCAAATCTAACCGGAGCCGCCCTATCGACGGTAACGCCGCCGTGCTCACGCGCAAGCCTCGCCCGCGCCTTATCGTAGAGGTCAATTGCCATAATATAATGGTACGGCATCCGGGGGGAGTTGTGCAAGCACAGCAGTAAAATGCGGAGCATGGATAGATCGGAAGGGAATTTAACACGAAAGCACGAAAGTACGAAAACACGAAGAGGGAAGCGGAATACCGTTGCTTCGGGAAACACGGGTATCTGTAATTCCCGCGTAGGCGGGAATCCAGTGCGCAGCAGCGTAAGTTTCGGGATTTCCGGATTGGGTTAGAGACCCGGTGGGTGATAAGGTAACTCTGTTCTCCAACCCTCAAATCCGAAACACCGGTAACTCTAAGCCCGTATTGGGAATAAATTCCCGATACACCGGTTTTTGCTATCGTTGCTTCGGTAAATTCTTTTCCTGATCTTTTACTTGATATTTATTGAGTTTCGCATAATGATGTGACATACTGGCGGGTCGGATCGAGCACGAAACATTCTGCCAGGTTGCCACTACATTACTTGAAACTCAGTAGTATATGTTTGTTCAAGAATAAGCCTACTTGCTATATAAAGGAGACACGATGAAACTCGACAGCATGCCTCGAATATCGCTTTCCGCGCTACCGACGCCGCTCGATGAGGCTCCGCGACTTGCGAGAGCGCTGGGCCTGCGAAAGCTCTATATTAAACGCGACGATTGCACCACGCTCGGAATGGGTGGAAACAAGGTGCGGAAGCTCGAGTTCCTGATGGCAGATGCGCTCGCGAAGGGCGCGAATGTCGTGATGACCGACGGTGGACCGCAGTCCAACCATGCTCGATTGACCGCTGCAGCAGCGCGCAAGGTCGGGATCGAGCGATGTATTCTTTTCCTCGGTGGTCCGAGCTTCGAGCGGTTCGATGGGAATCTGCTCCTCGACGTCGTCCTCGGCGCGGAGATCAGATTCATGCCCGACGCGACCGTGCAGGACATGGAAGACGCGATGGCGGCTGAAGCCGAGAAGCTGCGAGGAGAGAGCCAAACGCCGTATGTGATCCCCATCGGAGGATCGTCACCAGTCGGCGCGCTCGGGTATGTGTCGGCGATAAGAGAGCTGGCGACCCAGCTGAGCGATGAGGATAAGGCTCCACTGATCTTCTTCGCGGTCGGTTCCGCGGGCACGCTCGCAGGCGCCGCGCTCGGGTGCAGGCTGTTCCTGCCCGAGGCTGAGGTCGTCGGGGTGAGCGTCACGGGGAAGGCGCACTCGTGGCTGGAAAGAGCAGCGAGGGTAGCATCGGGAGCCGCTGAGCTCCTCGGAGTGGATGAGAAGTTCGATCAATCGGACATCCGAATCGAAGATAGTTACTTCGGCCTGCGCTACGGAGTTCCATCCGAAGCTGGCAATGCAGCTGTGATCGAGGTCGCGCAGACCGAGGCGATAATCCTCGACCCCGTCTACACCGGCAAAGCGATGTCCGGCCTGATCGATATGGCTCGCCGTAAGCTGATCGACACCGACCGCACAGTCATTTTCCTCCACACCGGCGGCGCCCCCAGCCTGTTCGCATTTGAGGAGACGTTCAGAGGGATGGCGAAGATGGAGATTATGAACTGATAATCAACCACAACCGTGAAGGGGCTATTTATTGATTTTCGCATAATGATGTGACGTACTGGCGGGTCGAATCGAGCACGAAACCTTCTGCCAGGTTGTCACTACATTACCTGAAACTCAGTAGTGGATATTTCGTTAATACACAAAGAAACAGGTACTTACTGGAACGAGTGTGCCGAATGGTATGAGCCAGGGAAAGCAGGAGAAGCTAAAGCCACCGAGTATCTGCGCTCAGGAGGCAATTTTCTATACAAACCCGAGCAGGAAATTCTGGGCGATCTCCGCCCATGGTGCAAACGAGCCATTCACCTTCAGTGCTCTGGAGGTAACGATGCACTATCTCTGCTTAAACAGGGAGCAGCGAAGGTTGTCGGGGTAGACATTAGCGAACCACTTCTTAATGTCGCTCGACGCAAGACCCAGGCACTCCACGCGCCCGCGAGCTGGTATTGTTGTGACATACTGGAAATACCTGATACACTCAGTGAGGCCGCAGACCTTGTTTATATGGGAAAAGGCGCGCTGTGCTGGATGATGGACATCGAAGCGTGGGCGGAAGTCGTCGCGCGGATGCTCGTACCGGGCGGCCAGTTATTCATTTTTGAAGCTCACCCTCTAGATTGGGTTTGGGAGACGAAAGCTGAGGGCTATGTACTCGACATGCAACACGGGAACTACTTCTCCGATCAGCTTAAAGAGGGCATGTTTTACAGGAAGTCAGTAGCAATACCGCGCTCGCATCAATGGACGCTGAGTCAAATCATCAATAGCATCATCAAGGTAGGACTAAGAATAGAACTGCTATTGATGTGTAACAGGCAATTAAGAATTATCCCTTCATGCCATCGTCCTACCCACAGCCCCCGCGACGGCTTTCAACTCGCCCATGAGCTCAGTAAACGAATCGAGCTTGAGCGACTGCGCTCCGTCGCAGAGCGCGGCACCGGGGTCGGGGTGGATTTCCATCAACAGGCCGTCGGCGCCGGCGGCTACGGCGGCTTTGCTCATCGCAGATACGTATTTCCAGTTTCCGCAGGCATGAGATGGATCGACGATTACCGGTAAATGACTGAGCGATTTCACCACCGGAACAGATGAAAGATCAAGAGTGTAACGGGTGTGATCACGGTCGAGAGGATGCACTCCGCGCTCGCACAGGATCACATCGCTATTACCGTGTGCTAATATATATTCCGCGGCAAGTAGCCACTCATCGATCATCGCACTCGGGCCTCGCTTCAGCACGACAGGCGTCTTCGTCTTCCCTATGGCGGTCAGCAGAGGATAATTCTGCATATTGCGCGCGCCGATCTGGAGGATATCGGCGTGTTCGATAATCACACTCAAATCGTGCTGATCGACGACCTCGGTCACCGTCACCAGCCCAAACTCCTGCCCCGCATCCCTAAGGAGCTTAAGACCTTCGAGCCCAAGGCCCTGGAAAGCGTAGGGCGAAGTGCGCGGCTTGAACGCCCCACCCCGCAATATCTTTCCACCGCTCTCCTTAACCGCCTTTGCCGCTGCGTAAAGCTGATCTCGGCTCTCGATCGCGCACGGACCAGCCGCCATGACCACTTCATTCCCGCCGAGCTTCACGCCTTTCACATCGACCACCGTATCCGCTGCGTGGAACTCGCGCGAGGTGAGCTTATACTTGCGGCTGACATGGGTGACGTGATCTACTCCGGGCATCGAGGTGAGCACCTCGGCAAGGGTCTCGCGCAGATCGGGAGGGATCGCGCTCGCTACGCCGATAGCGTGCCGCTCGCCGCCGGGTAAATCCAGCGCGTTAAGCCCATAGCTCGATATCCGCTCCACAACCAGCTCGACCTCGACAGTCGTGGCGTCATTTTTCATTGCGACGATCATTCGGTTAACCTCGGGAAAGCTGATGACTTCACAATATCTTAAGGTTTCTCCAGGGTGGATGTCAACCTGTCACACGATTCCTGGTAGTAATCCGGCGCTATCTCGAAGCCCGCAAACGAGATACCAAGCTTCGCGCACGCGATCGCGCTGGAGCCGATTCCCAGGAACGGATCGACCACAAGCCTCGTCCGCTCGATTCCGTGAAGCCGGATGCACCTTGCAGGCAGCTCTACAGGAAATGTTGCCGGATGCGGGCGTTCCTTATCCCTGCTTTGAATGGTCTCATAGGGAATAAACCATGTGTTCCCGCGGCAGTGAAGCCCATCCGACGCGCTCGACCAGCGCCCGACATTAGTCTTATCCTGATAAGGCACGCCCACCGCGAGACGATCCATCGGCACATCGCCCTGCTTCGTGAGATGAAATATATACTCATGGCAGTCGTTAAGGAAACGTTTGCTGTTAATCGGTTTATAATGCCCCACAACCACGTCCTGAACGATCCCCGGGTAATCCCCCACCTCATTCTTCATTATGGCAATCGACTTCACCCAGTGGATCACATTCTGCAGGCTGAAATGCCGAAGCATTACCTGGAGCAATTGGAACGGCACGAGCGGATCAGTGGGCTTTGAGCCAACATTCAAAAAGACCGATCCATTATCCGCCAGCACACGCTTCACAGCAGCCGCCCACCGCCCCATCCACTCGAGATACTCCTCGCGCGATACGGTATCATCGTAGCCATTGTAGCTTATTCCGAGGTTATACGGAGGAGAAGTTACCACCACATCCACGCTCCCCTCCGCAAGCCTCTCGATCATTCCGCAGATACAATCCTGCCGATAAAGCCGAAACTCAGCTCCATTCTCGCAATTGAATTGTTTAACTTCAACCATCATATCTTATACAACTACTGAGTTTCAGGTAATGTAGTGACAACCTGGCAGAAGGTTTCGTGCTCGATCCGAGCCGCCAGTATGTCATATCATTATGCGAAACTCATTAGAACTCCCCAGATCTCCGCTCTCTGCTATTCACCATTCCCTCGAATCCGGCACATCCAGCCAGGCCGAACCCTGCTCTATCGAAAGCTGGCTCACAAGGCCAGGGAGGGTCATATCCATCGACTGGTGGATATCTATCGGTGGCTCCTTTCCATCGACCAGCGCATCGACGAATTCCTGCACCACCATATAGTCTCCGCCGCCATGCCCGGCTGCGAGAGCTTCTTTCGAAGGATTAAGCCACTTATCCGGCAGAAATTCCTCCGCAAGCTCATCGAGATCGTGCCAGGTGTTATACTCATGCCTGTCCAGCAGCCAGATTTTCGGCTTATCACCAAGCCCGCGAGGCGATTCGTAACAGCCCTTCGTCCCCTGTAAATGCAGATACGAAGCGTTGTGCGGACGGTTAGAGACAAGGTCTAGGCGCAGATTTACAAGCCCGCCCCCGGATAACCGGCACGCCGTGGTCACGCTGTCCTCAATATCATAAGGCTTCCCTTCGGCATCGAGGTAGTGATGGCCGCTCCCCACGCAGCACACGCTTACCACTCTCTGTCCACCGAACCACTCATAAAGCGGCCCGAGCGGATGCGTCGGGTAGGTATTGCCGTTAACTCCGGTCTGCCATCGCCGCCGCCAGGGTGTTTGAACCATCAGGTCCCTGATTTCATGAATATACTCACCCTCGCCATAATAAAGCTCACCGAAAAGCCCGGCTTTCACAAGCTCCCACACAAGGATATTCTGGCGGATGTAGATATAGTTCTCCGCCATCATATACGTCGCCCTGGAGCGTTTTCTCACCTCGACAAGTCGCCTGCATTCCTCGATGCTCACTCCCGCGGTCACCTCGCAGAGCACCGAAATATCGCGCTCCAGCGCCGCGATGGACTGCGGAACGTGCAAATGCATCGGCGTACCTATAACAACCAGATCGATCCCCGCTTTATCCAGCATCGTCTCATAATCGGTGTAAACCTGCTCGACACCGATCTCCGCGGCTCTGGTTCTTACATCATCTTCGTTGATATCACAGAGCGCCGTAATTGTCGTATTCGGATTGCTCGTGAATGCGGAGAAAAACGTGCCTCCCCTCCGCGCAGCCCCAACTATGCCTACTTTTATATCCCTGCTCATTTTATTGCCCTCAATCTATTTACCGCACACAGCCTCGTGCGTAAGTAAAGCATTCAGCTTATGTATCATCTCACCGGAACCAGCAACTCCGTCGAATTTCTCCACCACTTTACCGTTTTTATCTGTAAGAATCGACGCGGGAGGTTCGTCGAGCGAGAACTGGCTTATAACTTCGCCGGCTTTGTCGTCCTCCCAATTATATCTCATGAAGAAGACCTTCCCCGTAAACTTCAGCTTTAGATCGGCAAACACCTTGTCCATATCCGCGCCGTTCTTTTCTTTGCTCGATCTGACCAGTATCCACGCCGGTTTACCTTCCGGAACTTTAAATGCGGATGCCAACGACATCGCAGTTACAGCCCCACCTCACCCACCGCTCCGGGGCATAACTACATGCGGCTTTCGCGCGAAAGCAGGCTTATCCTTGACAGCGGTCTTGGGCGGGTGGATCTGCGCGATGCCGATCCATATACCAATCAAGAGAAGACCGATTATAAAGACCCTTGTGGAGTTGTTCATCGCCGCCTCCGAAGTCTCATTCCGACTCTGTTTATCTTCCGCAAACTTCGCCCCATTACCTTTCAATGAACACTACTTGTATGCTACACTCTCATCAGACTTATTCCAGAGGCAGATTAATGCAATCATTTTCCGAATTTATAGATACACTCCCGATTCTGAGCACCCACGAGCATCATAAGCCGTTCCCACCAGAAGGTGAATCGACGCTCGAAGCCCTGTTTCGCAGCGGATATGTGAAGTGGACCGGGGTGGACGCTCTCACAAAAGACGATCGCGCCCGCTTCCTCGACCTCGCCTTCGGCAACTCCTATTTCGTCTGGTATGAAAAGGCGCTCGATGATCTATTCAGCTTCGGCGGCGAGATCACAGTCGATAACTGGGACTCGATATCCGAAAAAACCACCGCGGCTCTCAGTGATCCCGCATTCTCCGAGGATGTGTTCAAAAACAGGTGCCGGTTTACACACGCGATTGTCGATACCTACTGGAAACCCGGCTCCGATAATGGTAGACCCGATCTCTATTCGCCCTCGTTTCGCATAAACAGCTTCCTCTTCGGCAATTCGCTGCAATCGAGCGACCATAACGGTAATAGCGCGCAGGTTCTCTACGGAGAATGCGAGGATTTCGACCAATATCTCGCAATGATCGAGCGGGTTATAGGTGAAAAGAAAGCAAACGGCTGCGTGTGCTTGAAATCCGCATTGGCTTACGATAGAGCACTCGACTTCCGCCCCCAGAGCAAGCGCTCGGCGGAGAGGGTATTCGGGAAGCCGCCGAAGAATGTCGCTCCCGATGAGCTCAAAGCTTTCGGCAACTTCATTTTCGACTACATCTGTGAACTCGCGGTAAAATACGATTTACCGATCCAGAACCACACAGGTCTTGGTAAACTCGGCGGTTCAAACCCGATGAACCTGATCCCGATGATCGAGAAGCATCCGGATGCGAAGTTCGTCCTCTTCCATGGCGGATATCCATGGGTCGAGGAGATTGCCGCGCTATGCCATAATTATCCCAACGTCTATGCGGATATCTGCTGGCTCCCGGTTATCTGCACATCAGCCGCCGAACGCGCATTGCATTCATTAATAGAAGCCGGTCGAGACACTTCGCGAATAACATGGGGAGGAGACTGCTGGGTAGTCACCGAAAGCTACGCCGGCGTGCTCGCTATGCGGCATGTGCTGAAGAAAGTGCTTTCCGAGAAAATTGCTCAGGGTTATCTATCCGACCACAGAGCAAGACGCCTCGCCGAGCGGATAATGCACATTAACGCCGAAGAGCTTTATAAGCTGAGTTAGGAATCGTGGTATGAACACTCTCGTGGCTGCTACGCAGCACCTCTCGCAGCCCAGCGGGCCACTGCCGGTCAAGGACTGTCGTGTTCGCCACGAATGGAACGAAAATGGCAAAAAACGCCATTTTCGAAGGATACGAGAAGAGATTTACTGAGTTTCAGGTAATGCAGTGACAACCTGGCAGAAGGCTTCGTGCTCAATCCGACCCGCCAGTACGTCACATCATTATGTGAAAGTCAATAAATATCAAGTAAAAGATCAGGAATAGGATTTACCGAAGCAACGATAGCAAAAACCGGTGTATCGGGAATTTATTCCCAATACGGGCTTAGAGTTACCGGTGTTTCGGATTTGAGGGTCAGAGAACAGAGTTACCTTATCACCCACCGGGTCTCCAACCCAACCCGGAAAATCCCGAAACTTACGCTGCTGCGCACTGGATTCCCGTCTTCGTGAGAATGACAGTATGTAACCACGCCGGCAACCCCATGAAGATTCTCGAAGAACTGGAAGAATTCCTGACTCATCCGAAGGAAGCATACCGCGTTAAATCGTTACGAAAAGAAGCGAAGAGGCTGAGAATCAAAGAGGATCATATCCCCTCGCCCCCCGACACTTTATCGAGCGCGGAATAATCGAGGCGGTTTTTTGCGGTACGGTCGATCTGGATGACTATCCCATCCTGCACATAAATCGTGAGGCTGCCATATTCCAAGCCTTTAAGCGCCCTGCGGATTTCCCGCAGGGCGATCTCTTCTTTTCGATCGGCGGTCAGTTTTTTCGATTCACCAGCCACGCTCTACTCCTCAATTTCCTCATAATTAAACAGCGCCGTGCTCAAATATCTCTCCCCAGTATCCGGCAGGATGACCACTATCATCTTCTCCGCGTTCTCCGGTCTCTTTGCGACCTCTATCGCCGCATAAGCCGCCGCTCCGCTCGAAATACCTACGAGCACCGCCTCTTCTCTTGCCAGCGCGCGGGCGGTTTCATAGGCTTGATCATCGGTGACCGGGAACACCTCATCAACAAGGTCACTGTCTAGGACATCCGGCACAAATCCAGCGCCGATGCCCTGGATCCCATGCTTTCCCGGCTCCTTGCCCGATAAAACCGCCGAACTCGCGGGCTCCACCGCTACAGCCTTCAGCGATGGTTTCATTAACTTGAGCGCCCTTGCGATACCCGTGATCGTTCCACCCGTCCCGACACCGCCGACGATAATATCGACCCTGCCCTCGGTATCCTGCCATATCTCAACAGCAGTCGTCTCGAAGTGCGCTTTGGGATTCGCGGGATTGCTGAACTGCTGAGGGATAAATGAGTTCGGGATTTCCCGCGCGAGCTCTTCCGCCCTGGCAATGGCTCCTTTCATACCGAGCGCGCCCGGGCTCAGGACGATCTCAGCGCCTAAAGCCGCGAGGAGCTTGCGTCTTTCCATGCTCATCGTATCAGGCATTGTCAGTATTATCCGGTAGCCCCTGCTTGCCGCCACCCCCGCAAGCCCGATTCCGGTATTCCCGCTTGTAGGCTCTATCAGCACCGTATCTTTATTTATCAGCCCCTGCCGCTCTGCTTCTTCGATCATATATAACCCGATGCGGTCTTTCACGCTCCCCCACGGGTTTTGCTTTTCGAGCTTCGCAATAACTTCCGCACGCGCGCCATTAGTCACTTTTTTGAGCCGCAAAAGCGGCGTGTTGCCTATCAGCTCAGTTATCGAATCGGCGATCGGCTTGCGACCATTGTTTTGACTCATGTTATCACCTCAGGATATAGTTCCACCGGCTGCCACGCGCCCATCGGCATCATATAGCACCAGGCGCTGACCCGGAGTCGGAGCAAACTGCGGCTCATTAAACCGCACACTCAGCCTGTCTTCTTCCACAGCCACAATTTCGCATTCAGATGGTTCACCCTGCGAGCGAATCTTCCCGTAGAGCGTCTCCTCCTGCCGCGCGAGTTCGGGAATAAGAACATTTACTTCCCCCGCGCTCACATCGCGGCTGAAAGCCTCTTCCTGCGTCCCCACGGTAATACTGTTATCAGCAGCTGAGATGCGAATCACATAAAGCGGTCTGCTCGCCGCAATTCCAATACCCTTGCGCTGGCCGACGGTGTAGTTCATAATCCCATTGTGCTCGCCGATTTCGTTCCCCCCGCTGTCAAGGATCCGGCCTTTTGCTGGAATATCGCCAAGCGCGTTACGATAATCGCCCTCGCCCGCAAAGCAAAGCTCCATACTGTCCTGCCTGCGAGCAACCGGCAGCTTCGCCTTCCGCGCAAGCCCACGCACCTCATTCTTGCTCATCTCACCCAGTGGTAGATGGAAATATTCCAGCCGCCGTCTCGGAATGCCATAGAGAAAATAACTCTGATCCCGCGACCTGTCTTCGCCTCGCATAAGATACGCCCTGTTGTCTTCATGCACGATTCTGGCGTAGTGCCCAGTCGCAAGGTGCTTTAACCCGAACGTTTCCTCAATGAAATCCCACACCAGCCCGAACTTGAATATAGTGTTGCAATCCACGCACGGGCTCGGAGTGTGACCGCGCCTGTATGCTTCACGAAACGGCTCGATCACCAGTTTCTCGAACGCCACACGCACATCGAGGTAATAATGAGCAATACCGAGGTCACGCGCGACATAAGCCGCCTCGATCCCGCAGCACGAGCGCTGCACATCGCAGCGTTCCGCCACCGGAATTTTCATCGTGATCCCCAGCACATTCCATCCCGTATCGCGGAAGAGCATAGCTGTGACGCTCGAATCCACCCCGCCGCTCATAAGCACGACAATCTCGCGCTCCGGGTCATCTCCCCCGTTCCACGGCTCCAGGGTCGGAGGGTGGAGTTTTATATCAAGATCATCAATCATTAACTACCAGTTTCTAATCCCGCAAAGAAGAGTCCCCAGAACGGGTCTATCCCCGGTTCCGCAAGCTCTTCAGTCTTCCCATTCCTGTGAACCGTGCTCGCCGGCCTAGATGCATCGAACCTGCCCAGAATATAGCTCTCGATGCCTTCACTAGCCAGCGCCGCACGCACATTCTCTACCGCGTCCGGTTTTACAGCCGCAAGGAGCGTTCCCTCACTGATCGCGGCCCAGGGATCGAACTTCAACGCAGCCGAAAGTTCCTCTATATCCTCAGGAACCGGAACGCTGTCCAGATCCGCATGCGCTTTCAATCCAGCCGCCGAAGCCATCTCCCACAATCCTCCGAGCACTCCACCTTCGGTGGCATCGTGCATCGCGTGCACTCCTCCGGCCGCGAACGCTGTAAGCGCATCCTTTACCACCGTAATTTGCTCTGTCCGGGAGCAGAGCCTCTCCATCATTTCCTCGGAAATCCGATCGCTCAGTCTATCTCGATAGAGCACAGCGAGCAGAGCCGCGGCTTCGATAGATGGGCCTTTGGTAAGGATAATGACATCGCCATCATATGCTCCGCCGGGCGAAATCCACTCCGACGAATCCGCATAACCCCAGACCGTCACTCCGCCAACAGTCGGCACCGTCACAGCGCCATACCAGCCCGTATGCCCGCCGATTATCGATATCCCGAGCTCTTCAGCCGTATCCGAAACGGCAGTCACGATTGTTCGAGTATCCTCCTCAGAAAAACCCGGAGGAAGAAGGAGAGTATAGGTCATGAACTGCGGTCGAATGCCTGTAACAGCGACATCGCTCGCCCCGATATGCACGGTGAACTGCCCAAACATCTCGAGCGGCAACCCCGGCGCAGGGAATATCGGATCCTCCGCGACAGCCATCACCCTGCCATCGCCTAAATCCAGCACAGCCGCATCCAGCCCCGCTCCAGGGCCGACAATCAATTTATCCGACTTTCTCCCAAGCGCTCCCGCAAGCAGATGCTCGGTTCGGCTCGGAGAAAGCTTGCCGACATGCGTACTACTCATGAGAAAGCTTCCTCCCCAATATCTCCTCCACATCACGAACTTTGCCTTCGAGCCTGCCCGAAGCACCCTTGCGATCATCGATCGTGATATTCGTTAGCACACGCGGCGCAAGCTCGAGAACTCTGCGGTGGCACTCCATAATAAGCCCCATCACCTGCTCGGGCTCGCCTTCAACGGTAGTCTGCATCGCACCGAGCTTATACGGCAAGCCCGATTTCTCCACAATCGACAGCGCCTCCGCGATAAGCTCCTTAAGCTCCTCACCAACACCAAGGGGAATAACCGAAAAACCAACTATCATCTTACCACTCCTGACTTGCCTTTAGCGCCTGATCGAGATCGGCTATGATATCATCGACTGACTCCAACCCAACCGAGAACCGCACAAAATCATCCGTCACACCCGACGCCAACCGCTGCTCGGGAGTGAGCTGTTGATGGGTAGTGGAAGCTGGATGAATAATCAGCGTCTTCGCATCGAGTATATTTGCGAGGTGCGAGATCAGCTTTACCGAGTTTATGAGCTTCACTCCGGCTTCGATTCCGCCCTTAACTCCGAACCCAAGCAGCGCACCCTGCCCTTCTGGAAGGAATCGTTTCGCATGCTCATAATCCGGATGACTCGGCAGGCCGGGATAATTCACCCAGCTCACTGCCGGATTCTTCTCCAGCCACTGCGCGATCTTCAGCGCATTTGCCGATTGCTGCCTTATCCGCAGCGGGAGCGTCTCGATCCCCTGCAGGAACTGGAACGAATTGAACGGCGAGAGCGCCGGCCCAAGGTCACGAATGAGTTGAAGCCGCGCTTTGGCTATGTAAGCAGTTCCCGGCACGATAGCCTTGTCATGGAGCCCGAACAATTCCCAGTAGCTCACGCCATGGTATGATGGGTCCGGCTCGGTAATTTCCGGGAAGTTACCGTTATTCCAGTTGAATTTACCCGAATCGACAATCGCTCCTCCGATGCTCGTTCCATGCCCACCGATGATCTTCGTGAGCGAATAGACAGCGATGTCCACGCCGAATTCGAACGGATTCAGAAGCGGCGGAGGAGCCACGGTATTGTCCATAATGAATGGAATACCGTGTTTATGTGCAATCTCGGCGATAGCGGGATAATCATCTACATTATTCTTGGGGTTGCCGATCGACTCCGTATACACCAGCCGCGTATTCTCGTCTATCGCGGCTTCGATGGCTGCCGGATCAGTAGAATCGACGAACCGCGTCTCAATCCCGAGCTTGCGCAGGGTGTAGTGGAACAGCGTATAGGTTCCACCATAAAGAAAACTCGTGGAGACGATGTTCTGCCCCGCCTGGGTAATATTAAGCACGGCAAGCGTAATCGCGGCCATCCCCGATGCAACCGCAAGCGAACCGGTACCTCCGTGAAGCTCGGCAAGTCTCTTCTCGAGCACATCGGTCGTAGGGTTCATTATCCGGGTGTAGATATTACCGAATTCCTTAAGGTCGAACAGGTTCGCCGCATGTTCAGCCGATTTGAAAACATAGGATGTCGTCTGGTAGATCGGCACCGCGCGCGCTCCGGTGGTCGGATCAGGCTCCTGCCCGCCATGCAGCGCAATTGTCTCTACTCTCCGCCGCGATTTTTCATTCACTTCATTACCCTCCTCGGCTTTCAACCGTTTCCAATGAGTTTCGCATAATGATATGGCGTACTGGCGGGTCGGATCGAGCGCGAAACCTTCTGCCATATTGTCACTACACTATCTGAAACTCAGTAAATGCAAAAAAGACCAGTATATCCACACTAATAAGCGCAATTACTGGCCTCCGGTTCTTCCGGTCAGCAAAACTATCGATTATATGCGGCCCGTCACCGCACCTCCATTATCCCCACATCGTGCCCTCTTGTCAACCAAGTATACTCTTTTGATAAGGCATGACTCGCAGTGGCGCTTCCGTTCTACAAACTTATCTACCGCACTGACTCTGTAATGGTTCGAATCTCATTTTCAGAAAGATCACCCACCACCACAACCGATTTATCCGCCGCGCGCGTCTTGCACAGTTTCGCCATCCGGCTATCCTGCATGATGCACCGATTGCCGTCATTCGGCTTCACATCGCACACCCCACCCATCCCGCAGCTTACCTTCGCGGGGACGAGGAACACCGAAAATGAGTTCAATCCGTCGGTATATGCAAGCTGTGCGGAGACATGTCCGCAGTTGCAGGGGCAATTATACAGGCTGTAGCCATCGAACTTATACCCGACCGGCACATAGCCCGGCTCCCGAACGTCGATCCCCAGCTTTTTCGAAAGCTCCTCGCGGCTCTCTCTCCTGCACACCTCATCACGACTAAACGACGCATCCACCGGTGCCGCGAATAATGCATCCGGTGTTGGCTGATCGAAACGGATGCGCATAAATTCCATCCTCGAACGAAGCCTGCCATCCGCGGAATAATCCTCCGACTTCAACACCACGCGCCGCTCGCGATCGATCCAAAGCTTCTTGCTCCCCCGCCCCGGCTTGCGTGGGATAATAGACACCTCATAAGCACTCCGGTCAGCAATAACTGTATTGCCTATCAGCTTCATACGGTAGTTCAGCAAAAGCAGAGCGATATGCTCGCGCTCAGTAAGCAGTTCTCCGCCGTGGCTCACAACCAGCTTCTTCATCGAGGGCACGCAAGAATAGCTCGTGCCGCCGGAGTCGATCATATATGCCCCATGCAGAGATTTCTCCAGATAATTGATCCGCTCCCGCTTTCCGGAGTGATAAAGATTAGCCCGAGTGACAATCATCTTTCCGCCATAGGCCGCCGAAGTAACGACCGTCCCGCTATAGTTGAGATCACGGTCTTTCAGCATCGCAGTGATCACAATCGATCTGGCGCCACTTCCAGCAACGCCGCGAGCCATCCATATCCAGGCGCATGTGCCGAGGATTATGGCGATAACTCCCACCACAGCTATCCGGCTGGAACTTTTCATCTGCTTCCACCCGGCGCTTCACTCACCGATGCCGCCACTATCGAGCCGTAGCTGACCCTATCCGCAAGCGGCGCCTGCCCGGCATAAATCGCATGTCCCTGAGCGTATTCAGCGCTTTCGGGGTCCATCGAAGCAATCCTGCCCTGAGGCGCGAACACCGTTCCATACAAGATTCCGACCACAAGCCCCACCGTGACGACCATCGCTCCCGCTGTTCTAAGCGACCTCAGAGCCCCCGGCCACCATGCTCGGGCCGGATGTTCTTCTTCCGAGATAATTCTGTTATAAATCCCGTTCCAGAGCCCGACCGGTGGTTCAACGCTTTGCACATGCTCCACAACCATCGACCACGAGGCCCGCAGCAGTCTTAGCTCCCGAGCGCACTCCGCGCACTTTGCGATATGAGCTTCGACCTCAGCCGCATGCTTCCAGTCCAGCAAGCCATCGTTATACTCTGAAAGCAGGTTTTGCACTTTGTCGCATTTCATTTCTCGAACTCCACATATGGAGCAAGATGGCGTTTGAGCTCCGTCCGCGCTCTCGACAACCTCGATTTGATTGTTCCAGCCGGACTTCCGAGCACCTTCGCAATCTCATCTATACTCATCCCATCGATGCACGCCATCACGACAACTTCCCTGTAGTAGGGAGCAAGCCGTGATATCGCACTCCGCACCGCGCCCTCGACCAGCGCTGATTGCAGCTTTTTCTCCGGATCGTTAGTCGAGTCAGGCACATCGAAGGCTATCTCGCTGCCATCGTCGGCTGTCTTGGGCTCGTCGAGCGAGCTCACTTTCGTATTGCCCCGTTTACGAAGGATATCGCGGCACAAGTTTATCGTGATCGTCTTCAACCAGGTCACGAAAGCCGCATCGGAATTGAGCTTACTTAAGCTCCGGTATACTTTAACAAAGGCTTCCTGGGTGATGTCGGCAGCTTCCGACTCATCACCAAGCATCTGCAACGCGATGTTATACACCCGCTTCTGATGCTTGTTGAAGAGCTGTTCGAAAGCGCTTAGGTCACCTTCTCGCGCACGCCTGGCGAGATCATTATCCAGAGAAAATGTCGAATCCACTAATCCAGGATCTACTCGCAGTTACGAAGACGTTCGATTAACGGTAAGGTTCCAGGTTTTTTCTGCTTCTATGACTACTCTCTAAAATCCGATCCAGGTTCCATTGCCGTATACACCGTAAAAAACTGGAACTCCTGCAAAAAAAGCGCGTCATTAACATTAGAACGCACAAGTTCGGCACAAGCCGGAATATGCACAAGGAGAAGATGTAATGAACTTCCACGCAGGGAAGAAAATCATGACCGTGCTTTTAGCGGTCCTCGTCATTGCTCTCGTTCTCTCTGTATCTACGTTCGCGGCGGCAAAGAATGCAACGGCCAAGGCAACTCAATCCTGCCCCTCGGAAATGAGCTGCGGCACGATCACCGCAACGGTTACCTCGATTAATGCCAAAACCGGCGCCCTGACCTTGCAGGTAAGACCAACCAGCGGCAACACCGCCGCCCTGAAGGCTGCGATCACGAAGCTTAAAGTCGGTGAGAAATTTCCGATGATGGCAATGGTCGGCAAGGATGGCAAGCTGATAGCATGTTCACGTTCACTTCCACTTCAGACCAACGCCAGATACACCTGCCCGATGCACCCGGATGTGCAATCCAGCAAGCCCGGCAAGTGCCCTAAGTGTGGAATGGATTTAAAACCAAGGCAAGCGACTGCATTGAAAGCACATTTAAGCAAGTAGCTTTGATCTCTCTCATAAAAGCCGGCCGCAGCCGGCTTTTTTTGTGCCCTATACAAAAAGAATGGGTTGGGGACGGGCCCCAACCCTGGGAGGGAGAGAAGGGCCAACCGCGCGGTGACCCCGGTTCTGAGATAAAGTGAGGAAGCAAAATTAAAGCATCAGCCTGTCGATTTGCTCTGGAGGACATCCGTCCCGCGTAATAAGCTCCTTAAGCCGCTTGCGCATCGATGCAGCAATATCCGGTCTTTCATCGATAATGTTGCGCTCGGCGAAGAGTGGATCATCGCGGCGATAGAGGATCGATGGGAACTTATATGATGAGCTTCCCCTCGGGAGCTTCCACACCAGACTGTCTACACCAGGTATGAAATTACCAACCTCGCCCTTACCGCCTTTATCCATCAACGCGGAATACCAGAAATACGGCACACTGCAGTCATAACCCTGCAGCAGGACATATTCGCCATCAGTACAGCATATTCCCTGCCCGAATGTGCCCCAGTATGTGAGCTCATGCCGGCTCTTTTCGCCATTCAACAAAGGCATAATCGAGCGGCTGTGGGTGTGCTCCGAGACTTCCGCCCCCAGCGCCTCGAGCACGGTTGCGTAAAGATCGCACGTACATGTAAGCTCGTCGATCTTCTTTCCGCCGTGCATCAGATCAGGGTGCCATACAATCAACGGAATGTTGGCATGGCTGAGATAGTGCGGGTGCTGCTTACCCCATGGGATTCGATACGTGCGATCCCGTCCCTCCCCATCAATCTCATCGAGGCTGTGCACCGCTTCGGCAAGCTCATGACCGTGATCGGTTGTAAGTATCACCATGGTGTTCGACCACAGGCTATACTTATCCATCGCCGCCCACACCTGTCCGACCGCCTTATCTATCATGCTGAGCTTGCCCTGATACTGCGCACGAATATAAGCAAGCTCACCCATCGAAGTATTTGCAAGGAACGCTCTGCGCTGGTCCTGATTCTGATACGGCGGCCAGCATGTATAATTCGGGTTCAGGTCGTTCGTATACATCGACTTGTACGGCTCCGGCACATGGAACGGCTCGTGCGCGTCGAAGCTTTCGATCTGGAGGAAGAACCGCTCGCGATTGTGGTTCTCGTCAAGCCATTCAGCTGCTTTCCTGAAAACTGTCGGTGAGAAGAAATCCTCTTCGCCTTTGAAGTGAGCTACATTACGGTAGTAGGTGCTCCCCCATCCCGGCCTGTGCTTATTGATTGCCTTTACCCAGTCCGGCTCATTCGGCTGAAGCTCGGTCTTCCAGTAGTCCACTTCATGACCGCGAATCATCTCACTACCATTAAAATGCTCAAGATAACCGTGCGCGTTGTTTTCCCAGTAGTGGTAGTGGTCGGTGACTATCTGCGTAAGCGCACCGGATTTTCTCAGTTCGCCTGCAATCGGCTGGTCGAAAGGTTCGATATGCCCCCACCCACGCCAGAGGAATTCGCGCCGCCCGGTCATCATTTCTCTTCGCGCCGGCATACACGGCGCCGAGCCGATGACGTGGTTCGTGAAGGTTACGCCGCGGTATGCAAGTTGCTCGATGTTCGGAGTCTTGACCGTCTTGCATCCGTATGGCGAGAGATAATGTCTGTTACAGCTGTCGATCAGGATGAATATGACGTTCATAACATGTATTCCTTAGATAAACGCGGCAGTGAATCCTTTCACACGAGGAAATATTGCGGAATAATTTAAAATGCCCGGGAGTCCTTTCCCGGGCATTCTTAACATCCCTGTCACGTCGCGCGTCCTGCAAAAGATCGCGAACCGAATTGACTCGCCATTGAACTGATATATGGGAGCCGGAGCATCCGCCCCCCGGCTCCAACATCCATGTCACTCAGTCGCGTCCTGCAAAAATTACGCCAGCGCAAGGAGACATACATCAGGCGCGCACTTCGCCGCCTGTTATTATAACCACCACAAGGTTGAACGATCTTTCGGTGATGTATCTCTCAGGAGTTCGTCCCAAACATGGCGGCGCTGCCGCAAACTTCCCCACCCGGCAAGGCCTACCAGCCCGATCAACAGTGTAAAAGCCCTGTCTCCGATCGAGCGAACGAATCTCGAAACCATTTTTAACCATTCACCTCCTTTCCCTAGCGGGAATCAAGAATTATGAATAAGAGTTACGAATGAAGGGACTCCCTTCCCCAATTCATAATTCTCCCTTCCTACCCACATCTACTAAATCCGCAGAAGCGGCAAACTACACACCCGGACTCATGCTCTACCGCGCAGCCGCAGTCAGGACACGCGCCCAGGAGAATATCGAGCTTATCCGACTGTTTAGAAATTTCATCCGTGGCAACGCCGGTTTTTCGCTCCTTCAGGTAATGCTCTATCACGATCCCGATAGCATCCGCGCAGGAAAGCACCGTTCCGCCATGTCCCCATGCAGGGGAATGACAGCGTATTCCCCTCAAGTGCTTCTGGATCGACTGCGGGTCGACCCCCGCTCTTAACGACAGCGAGATCAACCGCCCGATCGCCTCCAACTGGCTCGGCGCGCAGCCTCCTGCTTTACCCATCGCGGCGAACACCTCGCACAGGCCGTTCTCGTCCTCGTTGATCGTGACATACATATTCCCGCACCCGGTGTTGATGCGCTCGGTGACGCCCTGGGTGCGCGCGGGTCTCGGCCTCGGCCCACGTACTATCGCCGCGGGTTCCACCTCACCCTTCTTATCCTTGCCCGATACGTTCAGGACCTGCGCGTCGCGGCTACCGTAGCGATAAATAGTGCAGCCCTTGCAGCCCTCTTTGTAAGCGAGCTCGAAGACCAGACGCACATCCTCGGTAGTCGCGTCCTCGGGGAAATTCACCGTCTTGGAAACCGCATTATCGGTGAACCTCTGGAACGCCGCCTGCATCTTCACATGCCATACCGGAGCGATATCCAGCGCCGTCGCAAATATGCGTTGAATATCCTCGGGAACTTCGCTCATTCCGCGCACGCTCCCGTTCTCCGCGATCTTGCGCATGAGGTCCTCGCTGTAGAACTCTCGCTCGCGAGCCACCTTCTCGAAGTAGGGATTCACCTCCACGAGCTCAGTCCCATCCATAACGCGCTTCACATAACTGATCGCAAACAGCGGCTCGATACCGCTCGAGCAGGATGCGATTATGCTCAGCGTTCCCGTAGGAGCGATCGTCGTAACGGTCGCGTTGCGGATCTCCATCCGGTCGGCGCTGTCATAGATGCTCCCGTTAAAGTTCGGGAACACTCCCCGCTCCGCCGCCAGCTCGCACGAAGCCTTCTTGCCCTCCTGCGAGATGAAGCTCATCACCTGCTCGGCTACCGATATCCCCTCTTCGGAATCGTAAGGCACCCCGAGCTGAAGCAGCATATCCGCAAAGCCCATCACACCGAGCCCGATCTTGCGATTTCCGCGCGTCATCTGCGCAATCTGATCGAGCGGATAGCGGTTGATATCGATCACGTTGTCCAGGAACCTCGCCGCCAACCGAACCGCGCGCTTCAGCCGATCATAGTCAATCTGCGCCCTGCCGTCGACCACACTTATCATATGAGATAAATTGATCGAACCGAGATTGCACGACTCATAAGGCAGCAGCGGCTGCTCACCGCAGGGGTTCGTACTCTCGATCTCACCGATATGCGGAGTCGGATTGTCACGATTGATCCTGTCTATGAAGATAATCCCCGGCTCGCCATTGCGCCAGGCCATATTCACGATCAGATCGAAAACTTTCGCCGCATTGAGTTGCTTCACTACCTGGCCGTTGCGCGGGTTGATGACATCATAGTCAGCGCCCTTTGCAACAGCCTCCATAAACGACTCGGTGAGGAGGACGCTTATGTTGAAGTTAGTAAGCTTAGTCGTATCCTGCTTACAGGTTATAAAGTCGATGATATCAGGATGATCTACCCTCAGGCAGCCCATATTCGCGCCCCTGCGGGTCCCACCCTGCTTAATTGCTTCAGTGGCTCCGTTGAAGACCTCCATAAAAGAGATCGGGCCGCTGGAAACACCGTTAGTCGAGCGGACGCAATCGTTAGCCGGTCGAAGCCGCGAGAACGCAAACCCCGTCCCGCCTCCGCTCTTGTGAATGATCGCCGTATACTTGACGGCCTCGAAGATCGAGTCCATCGAATCGTTTATCGGAAGAACAAAACAAGCGGAAAGCTGTCCGAGTTCCCTGCCGGCATTCATCAGCGTAGGGCTGTTCGGCAGAAAATCAAGGCTGCTCATCAGGTCGTAAAACTCTGAAGCCAGCCCCTTGACATGCTTCGAGGACTTACCGAAGCTGAGATCCGCCTCCGCGACGGCTCCCGCCACCCGGTGAAACATCCCCTCCGGATCTTCTAACAGCTTGCCTTCTTCGTCCTTCCTTAAATATCTTTTCTCCAGAACAGTCAGCGCGTTCTTTGTAAGCATGTGCCTGCCCTCCGTAGCAAAACCTTATAGATCAAATCATTGGGAGGTGATAAGAGCCGACTACTACCCCTGAGCAGCTCTTCTGCCAGAGCGGCGCTGACGCCCACCCAACACGTCAACAATCTCCTTGAACTGCCCTACATCCTCAAACTGCCGATAGACCGAAGCGAATCTTACATACGCGACCTGATCGACATTCCGAAGCGCATCCATCACCATCTCGCCGATCTCCGCCGACTCTATCTCGACTCTGCCTGAATCGAGGATGCTTTTTTCAATATCATCAGCGATGGATTCCAGCGTCTCCGTCGGCACGGGGCGTTTCTCACACGCGACAGTCATTCCTCTCAGGATCTTGCCGCGCTCGAACGGCTCCCTGCGTCCATCTCTCTTGACTACCATTAGCCGTAGCTCTTCTATCTGCTCGAACGTGGTGTATCGTCTACCGCACCCAAGGCATTCACGCCTCCGCCGCATCGCTTCACCGTCCCTGACAGCGCGAGAATGGAGCACTTTATCATCTTGATGGCCGCAATAGGGGCATTTCATGAGCTAACTCTCAAGCACTACATTTAGTAGCAGTCCGAATCTTAACATACTACATATACCCTGTCAATGAGGTAGGACGACATTTTTTTGGGGATATTTTCCCCGCGCATGAGGTGGGGAATTTTGCCCTGACAGAGCAGTATAAGTTTATGCCGGATTCTTTAGCGAAACAAATCACACTATGCCTGCTCGTCACATTTTGTCGACGTTTTCTCCCCATTAGTGCATAAACCTATAGACACCTCATCCATTGCATGGTAATCTATCCCGGTCGGCATCTCGCGGCGACGCTAACCGCGGTTTGACCTTATCGCCTCGTAGCAAGAGGCAGCGTGGTCGAGTATCCGATAAGGCGGAGGGGAATAAAGGGGATGACAGCGGGGCAGCACAGCGTCACCATCAGGACAGTGGGGAGAGACCTTGAAATATCGAATGGTCTCGTCCTTATACGCCTCGTGCTTTGCGACGGCGGATATGCCCAGGAATTCTGGGCGGCTAATTCCAGAGGGCAATATCAACTCCTGCTCTCATCGATCCACAAGAATCTCATCCCTTCAAGCGAACATCGCGCCCTTACCTCGCCGATGATCTCCGGCGACCGCGAGCATCTCTTTGCCGTGTGCCGCGAATCGCTGAGAATGGTTTATTCGGATGTTCAAATACTGCGATGCGATGATACCAGCGCCTGTGTCCGTATGACCGGTTCAGCCCAGGGGCATTCGCTCAAATCCGATGTTACAGTCGAAGCAGGCAACAGCATGGTTCGGGTCGAGGTCGAAGATAAGCTCCCGGGCGGAGTTCTTGGCCCTGTGCTGGAGTATCTTATGAGCTCCTACGCTTTCCTCCCCGATGGCCGCACATTTGCAGCCAGCGAAGAACCGGATTTCACCTGGGCGCCGAACATTCGCCCCACAAATGATGCGATCATCGGTGACAGCGCTTTCCATTCACCCGCAGTGATCGTTCAGCACGGTCGCCTCGCCGCGGCGCTTATCCCGGATTCGAGCGAAACCGATCGCGCCCGCCCGATGCCGATGGCTCTGGACCTTGACCTTACAAACGGTCTTCTCTTCGCGCCATTGCTGTCCTACGGTTATTGCGGCTACGAGAGGACCGATCAGGGTAAATATTTCCGGCATGATATCACGATGTCCCGCCGGCTTCCGACTTCGATCATTCGCTACGGCTATTCGATCATGCTTAGCGCAACCGCTAAGCGCGGCTCTCTGTATAAAGATGTCGCCCGTTTTCTCTGGAGTAAACACAGCGAACCTGGCCCAGTCGTCTATGCAAAATCGCGGATCTTAAGTCCCGAATCTCTTATATCAGCCGATTCCCACGCCGCCTGTGGTCTTTATGCCGAAGGCATCCGCACGGGAAACAGAGAGCTCATCGAACGCGCCCGCGAAATCAGAGATGCAATTCTTTCATCTCCACAAAACAGCGGCTTATTCCCTACCCGCTTCGATCCGGCGCGTGAGCAAGGCTGCTGTGTGAACGCGGATAACGGCTTCTACTCCACCGTTGAATGCTCTACCCAGCTTTACTGGCTCCTGAAGCTCCACGCGCTTTTCGAGCCCGATGCGCGCATCGTTTCATTTGCCAGGCGCTATGCGGACCATTTGATCGAATCGAAACTGCGTTCAGGAGCGATTCCTTCGTGGTATACCGAGGACCTGATCCCGATTTCCGCGCTGAGATCGAGCGCGCAGACCGCCGCATCGGCACTGTTTCTCGCCGAGCTTGCAAAGGTCACGGAGTTAAAGATGTATCTGCGAGCCGCAGAGCAATCGGCAAAATTCATTCTTAACGAAATCGTGCCCAAAAGGCTCTTCGTCGACCACACCTGCCTCAGCTCCGATGGAATGCTTAGCCTCGAGTGCGCCGATCCGCACACGGGAATGCGAACAATGAGCGCGCAGGCGATGCTTTGGATTGCTCAACTCTGCGCGCAGCTCTATTCTCTTACGGGAACGCATCCCTACCTCGAAGACGGTCTCGATGTAATGGATCTTCTATGCCTCTCACAGGCGATGACCGATAAGCCATGGGATTCGAGTACGAGCAGGTTCGGTCTTTGTTCCCGGGGAAATATCGGCGCACAGCTCGATGCGGAGCTTTCAGCCGAGTTCGCACGTTGCGCGATGTATTACGGCGCGCTCTCAGGTGAAAGGGAATACTTCGAACGTGGAGTAGCGGCGTTGAATGCGGCGATGTCGGTTGATCAGACGGCGGAATCTCATGCCCGCATTGCAGCCGATGCCGCGGTGGCACAGTCGCAATTCGGTTCCATCTATGCGCACATGAGCGCGAAATGGGCGATAGAAACCGATGGGTTCAGGGTAACGAACATAGACTTCGGAAAGGGCTCGATCTCCCTCGATATAAGCGCATCATCGACCAGCATTAGAGAAGGCCGGATAGTATTCGGCGGTTTAAAGGGATCATCGTATAAGGTGATAATCAACGGTGAAGCAGGCACATTCACCCGAGCAGATCTGGAATCAGGAATTTCGATCCCGGTCTTCCCACCCCCGGACCAAGGCGCGCTTTTCCAGGTTTCGTGAACAGAGGCTGCCAAACGATAGCCGTCAGCTAATCCCTCTACCCACCTGCCATTTTAAGAACAGGCTCGGCTTGTAACGGCTTTTTGCCGTTGCGGATAGTGTCCTCGATTCCGGCGAGCTTGCGCAGGTTCTCGATTTCCTCTTCCACATTAATGTGGTCTATATTGCGATTATCCAGAGCCTGGATAATACGCTCGGCGACACGTATCGCCCCGAGCACCAGCATCTCATTTTGATAATCCACATAAACGTGGAATCGCCCCTTGGGGTCGACTCGCCAATTCCACTGTGTCTCGCCCTTAAGGACTCCCGAGCGGAGCACCTGTCCTTGAAGCTCGATAATCAGATGCTCAAAGAGATGGGGAATCTCAGTACACTGGCATTCGCGGCGGAACGTATAGCCGTTATCGTTTTCGCAGCGGTGCCGGGCAAGATGAGGGAAGAGCTTGAAGAGCAGTTTAGGGATATGCGGCGCGTGTTTGGTAGAATAGCAATTGGGATCTGACATCTCAACTACGAGTTTAACGCGATTGCTATTATAGAAGAGGATCTCAACTACTTTCACTTCCGAGGCTCCTGCTGAAGATCTCGGCAATCCGCGGAACCGTCTGCGAAGGTGTGCGAAGCCCGAAGCACCGGTTGCGGATGGTCGATATACCTCATTCTATCACCAGAACACACGCATGTAAAGGGTCCGGCCATCATTTGTCGCTCAGTTTAACCATTCAGACAACAAGCTCAGCCGTTAACTCAACTCTTTCCCAAGGCTCTATCTCGGGGAGAAGTTGGGAATTGGGAACGGATAATAATGCGCTGCACGCTCTCGGCCATATTCAGCCAGCTTCCGCCGGGCTGCGGGATCGCTTGGAAAGGCCCCCGCCTCATCTTCGCACCACACAGGCAGACCCACAAGCTCACCTACAGTATATGCCTGCTCAATTGCCCCTTTTTCCTCACACTCGTCATCAGTCACCGCACGAAGTGGATCCCTGCGAATATAAGACATTGACCTCGATTACTCTCCTGCAGTAGATGATAGCCATTCATCTGGCCATACATAGGAGATTACGAGAACATGGCAGATAACGTTGCAACTGACCCACTAGCATCATTGCAACAGGAACCACCGATCCACTGGCCAATGTCGGCGTACAAAATGGTTCATCCGAGGAGATGCTCATCAGCGCAAGCCCTGACACCTACGACTGGCAGATGACTCAAGGAGAGCTGATCCATTTTAACAACCCAAGACTGTCCCTGCCGCCCATAGACCAGTTGGAGGGATTCCGGCCGAGGATGCTAAGTCAATACCGACGTGTTCTCGTGCCGATCCTTGTCAATAGCGGCGAGAGTATGCTGGCGTGGTGTTATGTGGCTTAGAGAACACATCAACCTGCGCATTCTATCCGCTGGCAGGACGAGTTGGCCTGGATGATGTTGTCATCATGCTACTTATAAAGTGTAGACGTATAGTTATCATGTGGGTAGACTTGCACTATGGACGCTAAACAAATGCAGCGCACGTTGGGCAAGATCATCCAGGCTCGCCGAAGCAAACTCGGCTACAGCCAAGAGTCGTTCGCCGACGCCATCGGTGTGCATCGGACTTATATCGGCTCGGTCGAGCGCGGCGAGCGCAACGTCACCCTCAAGAACCTACTGCTCATCGCTGAGGGGCTCGATATGCCCCTATCTACACTTATAGCCGCAGCTGAAGCAAGCGTCATGACATCCGCCTCCTAGCCCCTGGCTTGGGATCACGATCTGCCAGTTCTTTCGCCTCTCGTTTGGATCTGCTGGAAGAAAAGGCTTGACGACAGCCTAGCTTTGCACTATTATTGGTTGACGACAGCAACTATCGGGAAAGAGGAATTAGTGGTGTCTGAAGTAGATGCACAACGGGCAAGGGATCTGGTCGATCTACTCGATGAGATACTATGGAAATTCGGCGGTCAAGGCGCGGAAGGCTATTGTTGCGAGGACGTTTCCTTTATAGAATACCGGGCCCTGCGGGTCTTGGCGAAAACGGATGCCTGCACTATGCAGAACCTGGGCCAGCAACTCGGCTTCACTAAGAGTGGGGCAACGCGCATTGTCGACCGGCTTGAGCGTAAAGGCTATGCCCGACGAGAGCGCAATAAAGATGATCAGCGGATATGCTGTGTTGTGCTTACCAGTGCAGGGCAAGAGCTTGTGAGGCGCATCGTCGAAGAGTTTGCCCAAAAGACCAGAGCTTCGCTTGAGCGCATGGAAGGCAATATGCGCGATGTCCTGCTGGCATCGTTGAGAAGCTTTACTGAGACATTTGACGGCAGTTAGTCCAGCAAATAGTTGTAGACAGCAACTGTATTGCTGGCAAGATTGGCCGCTGGGAGGTAGCAGGATGGGTAATGTGGAGGAGCAAAAGGAAGAAGCTACACTAGCGTCGAAGCGGATGCGGGGGATGCGCCGTAGCTCGCTTTTCTTGCGGGTGCTCCTGGGATTGGCAGCATGGACGCTCCTTTACCTTCAGCTAGACCGATTTGCAAGGTGGTTCACCTACAGCCTATTGGGGTTTGCGAAGGGCGGTCACCTTGCCGGTGCTATCGAGTTCTTTGTAGCTGATGCACCTAAGGTGTTGATGCTGCTTGTGCTCATTACGTTCATCGTCGGGATAACGCGCACATTTCTGACCCCAGAGCGCATACGCACAATGCTTTCAGGTCGAAAAGGAACCTACGGGTACGTTCTCGCCGCCATCCTTGGAGTGCCCACCCCATTCTGCTCCTGCTCCGCTATTCCGCTTTTCCTCGGATTCCTGCAGTCTGGAATCCCTCTCGGGATTACGATGTCGTTTCTGATATCCTGCCCCGTAGTAAATGAGGTGGCGCTTGCAATGCTCTATGGGATGTACGGGTGGAAGATCGCTGGACTCTATGCAACGCTGGGAATGGCCAAAGCGGTTATATCGGGAATGCTGATAGCACACATGCGGCCTGAACGGTTTCTGGAGTCTTGGGTTGCCGAACTGCAGTCGAATGCGGGGCAGAGCCCGGCTGATGCTCTTGGCCAGGATGCCTCTTGTGCTATAACTTGGAATGAGCGGGTGGATTCGGGCACTACGGCTGTAAAAGAGATACTCGCAGGTACATGGCATTACTTGGTAGGTGGAATTGCACTGGGTGCAGCTATCTACGGCTATATCCCCGTTGCGTTCGTCAGCCAGTATATGGGCAAAGAAGCTTGGTGGAATGTGCCTGTGGCGGTGATTCTGGGGCTGCCGTTATATGCGAGTGCCGTGGGTGTCATGCCAATCGTGCAGGCGGTTCTCGCTAAGGGTGCTGCCCTTGGAACGTCGCTCGCGTTTATGATGTCGGTAATCGGGATCTCGATACCGGAACTGGTGATGCTTCGAAAAGTTATAAAGATGCCGTTGATCTGGCTGTTTGTCTGTTTCGTTGGTCTCGGGATTATCGTGGTAGGCTACGTGTTCAATATTCTGATCTAGCAGACGATCTCATAAGGAGGAGCTTACATGGTTATCAAGGTGTATGTTTCATGTTGTGGTGGCGATAAGGCAATCGCTGCTGTGGAAGAGGCAGTAAAGCAGGCTGGAATCGAGGCTCGCGTCGAGACGGTTAAGGACCTTGCGGAGATGGCGAAGGCCGGCATTATGTCAACCCCGGCTATCAAGATCGACGATCAGTTAGTAGCCAGCGGAAGAGTGCCCAAGGTGCCTGATCTGGTCAGCGCGATGATGAATGCTGTCGCCAAGTAGCCCCTAACAGATCGCATGAGTGCCGGCCGCCTAACCAGGAAGCTCTTCGCTCTGGTGGCCGGCACGCTCTTCACCGGGTCAGAACATAGATCCCTTGCCATCGTCCAAGTGACTCTTCATACTTTTGTTCTCTTGCTTCAGTATCTCCGGCATAACGCGGTCGTGCAGAAATGCAAACGCATCATCTTTGTCTTGGTCCATCATGATGACCTTGAGAAGTATGACATCCTGTTCGCTGAGGTTAATTGTGGCCATTTGGTCTTTCTCCCTTGCTATCGGAACCGGGCTGTCCGTGCTACCAGCCCATCCGGCCTTTGCCGTCTTGGTTGGTGGCAGTCTGCGTGAAGGGGTGTCGCGATGCCGTTAGCTCAAGGTTACGGATACTGGCCCGGATTCACACTCTGGCCGTGGGGCATCCTTGCGTGACTTGTGTTTTTCATTCTGATGCTGGTGGGTCAATTGTAACGTCCGGCGCCTTTATCTCGTATTCTCCAGTGTATTACTGAGTTTCAGGTAATGTAGTGACAACCTGGCAGAAGGTTTCGTGCTTGATCCGACCCGCCAGTACGTCACATCATTATGCGAAAGTCAATATTGACTTTCAGGCTACGTTGAGACGTTAAGCCTAGAAATTACGT
>Ga0078972_1004728_pt1 | contig 36427 bp, 26 predicted proteins | sample YelNatPaOPGAMG01_FD_67568 | JGI IMG/M metagenome (GOLD analysis project Ga0078972, IMG submission 67568) | Hot spring thermophilic microbial communities from Obsidian Pool, Yellowstone National Park, USA - OP-RAMG-01 (SPADES assembly) (version 2) | ecosystem: Environmental > Aquatic > Thermal...
CTTTATTCAAATAAACAATCATGGCAGGAACGCCAACTTGACGGGCCAAAAGAATATGTTCTCGTGTCTGCGGCATAGGTCCATCTGTTGCAGCCACTACTAAAATAGCACCATCCATCTGGGCGGCTCCTGTAATCATATTTTTCACGTAATCTGCATGTCCGGGACAATCTATGTGGGCGTAATGTCTCTTGTCTGTCTCATACTCAAGATGAGAAACAGAAATGGTTAGACCCCGCTCTTTCTCTTCTGGAGCATTGTCAATCTGCTCATATTCCTTGGCTTCAGCCATTCCCTTTTTAGCAAGATATTTGGTGATAGCTGAAGTCAATGTGGTTTTCCCGTGGTCAACATGACCAATCGTTCCAATGTTCAGATGTGGTTTCTTTCTTTCAAACTTTTGTGCTGCCATTTTTTACTCCTTCTTCATTTTAATATTAACTTATTTTTACAGGTCCGTTTTAAAGTTTAAAGAAATAGTTGTCTTTTGTCAAGCAATTACTTCTTTTTGCCTGAAATTATATTCTCTTGCAAGTAACTGGGTACCTCTTCGTAGTGAGAAAATTCCATTGTAAATGAGCCACGACCTGTTGTTAATGAACGCAAGGTTGTTGCATAACCAAACATAGAGGCTAAAGGCACTATTGCGTCAATAACCTTTGTCCCCACCCTGTCAAAAATCTCCTTTATCTTTGCTCTTCTGCTATTTAAATCGCCGACCACATCTCCTAGAAACTCAGGCGGAATAACTACTTCAAGTTTCATTACAGGCTCAAGCAAGGTCGGTGCTGCTTTTTTTTCTCCCTCCTGCAAGGCTATTCTGCCTGCAATTTCAAAAGCCAGATTAGAGGAATCAACCTCATGGAAGGAACCATCAAACAATGTAGCCCTTAAATCAACGACAGGATATCCTGCCAGCATACCCTTTTCCATCGCGTTTTTAATCCCCCGCTCCACCCAGGGAATAAACTCAGCAGGGATAATCCCACCTTTAATCTTATTAACAAACTCAAACCCCTTTCCTCTCTCAAGAGGCTCAAGCTCTAACCAAACGTGCCCGTACTGTCCCCTTCCACCCGTTTGCTTAATATATTTTCCTTCAATCTTGGTGGGGCGTGTAATGGTTTCTTTATATGCAACCTGGGGCGCTCCCACTAAAGCATCAACTTGAAATTCTCGCTTCAACCTATCAACGATTATCTCAAGGTGTAGTTCGCCCATGCCTGAAATTAAGGTCTGACCTGTTTCTGGATCTGTTTTCATTTTAAATGTGGGGTCTTCTTCTAAAAGTCGCGACAAGGCAATACTCATTTTTTCTTGGTCGGCTTTGGTTTTTGGCTCAATGGCAATAGAGATTACTGGTTCAGGAAAGGTTGGCGGTTCTAATATGACGGGATATTTTGGGTCACAGAGCGTATCACCTGTTTGAACATCCTTGGGTCCTACGGCAGCAGCAATATCTCCTGCAAACACTTCTTTTACTTCTTCTCTGCTGGCGGCGTGCATTCTTACGATTCGTCCAACTCTCTCTTTACTTGATTTAGTTGCATTCAAGACTGTCTCACCTGCCATCAAACTACCCGAATATACCCTAAAGAAAGCCAATTTTCCCACAAAGGGATCAGTCGTAATCTTAAAAACTAAAGCGGCAAATGGTTCTGAGTCATCTGGTTTCCTTATTTCTTCTTGACCAGTCTTAGGATGATAACCTTTAATTTCTGAGATGTCCGACGGCGAAGGCAAAAACTCTACGATTGCATCAAGCAAAGGCTGAATACCTTTATTTTTTAATGCACTACCACAAAAAACTGGGGTGAGTTGATTTGAGCAGGTGGCTTTTCTTAGAACTGTTTTTAATTCTTCATCCTGTATCTTTTTGCCCTCAAAATAGCGGTGGAGCAGATTTTCATCCATTTCTACAATGGCTTCAATCATCTTTTCTCTCCACTCAGAGGCTTTTTCTAAATAATCTTTGCGTATCTCTTTCTCTTCAATCTTACTTCCTAAGGGCTCGCCGAAATGAATCTCCTTCATAGAAAATAAGTCAATCACTCCTTCAAATCTCTCCTCGCTACCAATAGGAATATTTAAAGCAACCGGCTTAGCTGCTAATTTATCACGAATGGAATTCAAACTCATCTCCCAATTGGCACCCATCCTGTCTATTTTATTGATAAAAGCCAATTTGGGAACACCAAATCTATCTGCCTGTCGCCAGACAGTCTCTGATTGGGGCTCAACCCCGGCTACTGCATCAAAAATAACCACGGCACCATCTAAAACCCTTAAAGAACGTTGGACCTCAGCCGTAAAATCAATATGGCCGGGAGTATCTATAATATTGATGCGGTATTTGTTACCATCCTTAGACCAAAAACAAGTAGTAGCGGCTGCAGTGATTGTAATTCCCCTTTCTCGTTCTTGGGCCATCCAGTCCATAACAGCCGTACCCTCATGCACTTCTCCGATTTTATATGTCCGACCTGTGTAAAATAAAACGCGTTCAGAAACAGTTGTTTTTCCTGCATCAATATGGGCAATAAACCCGATATTTCTAGTTTTATCCAGTGGGAACTCTCTTTTCATAGTCAACATCCTTTCAATCTTGATAGAAATTTAGAATCGCGCGTAATGAGCGAAGGCCCTATTTGCTTCAGCCATCTTATGGGTTTCTAACTTTTTCTTGACGGCCGTTCCTTCATTGTTATACGCTGCAATCAACTCCTCTGTCAAAAAATCAACCATTGGCTTACCCTGTTTTTTTAATGCGGCATCAATAATCCATTTAGCCCCGAGGGTAAAACGACGATGAGGCGGTACTTCATAAGGAACCTGATAAGTAGCGCCACCAATACGCGTTGGTCTTACCTCTAAAAGGGGACTGGCATTATTGATGGCTTGTTCAAAAATGGCAAGGGGTGGTTTATTCAATATCTTAGATGCTCTTTCTAAAGATTCATAAACAATCTTTTCAGCCAAACTTTTCTTGCCTCTTTGCATTACATAATTAATAAACTTGGCTATTCTCACATCGCCATATTTTTTATCTGGTTGTATCTTGCGCTTTTTAATTTTTTTATTTCCTCGTGGCACCCTACCTCGCTTATCTTTTTTGTTTACTTACCTTTCTTCGCCCCATATAAACTCCTGCCCTGTTTGCGTCCCTCAACCCCAAGAGCATCTAATACTCCTCTAATCACATGATATCTGACACCAGGCAAGTCTTTAACTCTACCACCCCTAACTAATACGACCGAATGTTCCTGTAAATTGTGTCCGATACCGGGAATATAGGCAGTAACTTCCTGACCCGATGTTAGTCTCACTCGGGCAATTTTACGTAGGGCTGAGTTCGGCTTTTTTGGGGTAACAGTGGTCACTTTTACGCACACGCCTCGCTTAGCGGGACAACCTTTCTTAAATTCAAAAGGTCGCTGTTTTAGATAAGAAAAACCACGGTGCAGCGCAGGCACCTTAGTTTTTTTAACAATCTTTTTTCTTCCTTTTTTAATTAACTGGGAAACCGTAGGCACAGATGCTCCTTTCAGTCGCAGGAACTACCAAAATCCTAGCCTTTAAATCCTGTTCCTGCCGGAATTAACTTCCCTATAATAACATTTTCTTTTAATCCCCTCAAGGGGTCTACCTTGCCTTGAACCGCAGCATCAATTAAAACAGAGGTGGTTTCCTGAAAAGACGCTGCAGAAAGAAAACTATTGGTTTTAAGAGAAACTTTAGTAATACCTAAAAGCAACTCCTCATACTTGGCTAATTTCTTGCCTTTCTTTTTAAGTTTTTCGTTATCATGAATAATCTGAAAACGGTCTACAATTTGACCAGGCAAATACTCGGAATCTCCTGGTTCTAAAACCCGAACTGCTGAAAACATTTGTCTGACAATAATTTCAATATGCTTTTCATTAATATTTTGTCCCTGAGAGGCATAAATATTCTGTACTTCCTTAATGATGTACTTTGCTGTTTTTTCTCTACCAAGCAAATTGTGCATTTGGTGTAGATTGAGGTGGCCTTCGGTTAACGGCTGTCCTCTTTTAACCAAACTTCCATCTTCCACCACCAAGGTTACCCAATTAGGCACCTGGTAAACCTTGAAGATGGGACTTTTTGCTTTTATGATGATTTTATTATCCTGAATTTCAGCAATGCCAGAAATAGAACACCTCTTTGCCGGTTTGGAAGGACTTGAGGCAATCGCCTGTTTAGCAATAACCTCTGTCTTATTTTTTATAAGCGGCTTAAAACCTTCTATATCAACCGTCTCTGATGGATAGACGGAAGAGGTCACTTGGATAAATTTCTTTTCCTTGTCTTCTTTAATTTTCACGCGACCATCAATCTCCGAGATGACAGCCGGAAATCTTGGAGTTCTTGCCTCAAATAACTCTTCAACCCGTGGCAAACCCTGGGTGATATCCTCTCCGACGATACCACCAATATGAAAAGTCCTCATTGTTAACTGCGTACCCGGTTCTCCAATAGCCTGCGCCGCGATAATTCCAACCGCTTCTCCCAATTTTACAATACCCCCTCTTGCCAAATCTTTACCATAACACTTTTGGCAGATTCCAAAAGTAACCTGGCAGGTTAAAGGAGAGCGAACCCAAACTTCTTTAATATTACCTTCAATTATCTTGTTTGCCAATTCTTCATCAATCAACTCTCCCCTTTTAGCCTTAATCTTTGGAATATCTTTGGCCAAAAATCGTCCGGAAATTCTCTCTTTAAATTCAACACCCATCTCATCGCTTTCCTCCTGTGTCATCAAAATACCTTCACCCTGACAGTCCTCTTTGGTGATAACAACATCTTGAGCAACATCTACTAATCGCCTGGTTAGATATCCGGCATCTGATGTCCTTAAGGCAGTATCTGACCTACCTTTCCGCGCTCCATGTGTAGAAATAAAATATTCAAAAACAGAAAATCCTTCTTTAAAATTGGATTTGACTGGCAATTCAATGATCTCCCCGGCTGGATTAACGACAAGACCCTTCATCCCAGCAATTTGGGTAAGTTGAACAATACTACCCCGCGCACCAGAATTTACCATAGAATAAACTGGATTAAACTCATAAAATTCTGTCAACATCTCTTTTTCAATCTTTGACTTTACCCCCATCCAAATTTCTATTGTTTTTTCGTAACGCTCAGATTCAGTAATAAGTCCCTTTTGATACTGCTTGAAAATTGCAGCAAGTTCATCTTCAGCCTCCTTGATAATCTGCTCTTTTTTGGAAGGAATATGAATATCCATCATAGATACAGTCATACCAGAGATTGTTGCATAGTAAAAACCCAAGTCTTTTATTTTATCAACCAATTCGGCAGTCTTTTCGTGTCCATATTTATTAAAGTACTGGGCAATGACTAAAGATATTGCCCGTCTGTCAAAGGTCTTATTGATAAACCCAAAATCTTTGGGCAATATTTGGTTAAAAATAATTCTCCCTACAGTAGTCTCAATATACTCTTCTTTAATCTTTACCTTAATTAAGGCTCGTAGAGAGAGCAAACCAGACTGATAGGCAAAAAGCGCTTCTTCTTGACTGCCAAACATCTTTCCCTCGCCACGCTGACCTTGCTCAACAGAAGTCAGATAGTAACAACCTAAAATCATATCATTAGAAGGTGCCACAATAGGACTACCAGAGGCGGGTTTCAGCAGATTGGTGGTTGACTGCATTAACTCTTTTGCTTCATTTTGTGCCTGCTCTGACAAAGGAATGTGAACAGCCATCTGGTCACCATCAAAGTCGGCGTTATAGGCTGCGCAAACCAGAGGATGAATAGATATTGCCTTTCCCTCAATCAGAACTGGCAAAAAGGCTTGAATACCTAAACGATGCAAGGTCGGAGCGCGGTTAAGCAAAACATAATGCTTCTTGGTAACCTCCTCTAAAATATCCCAGACAAAAGATGCTCCTTGCTCAACGAGCCGTTGAGCGCTTTTTACATTATGAACATAACCATCTCTGATTAACTTAGAGATAACAAACGGTTTGAAAAGCTCCAAGGCCATGATTTTTGGCAGTCCGCATTGATTTAAGGAAAGTTCAGGACCCACAACAATCACGGACCTGCCTGAGTAATCTACTCTTTTGCCCAATAGATTCTGTCTGAACCGACCTTGCTTTCCTCTTAACATATCAGAAAGTGACCTTAATTTACGCCTTCCTGAAGAGACAGTCATCCCTTTGCCTCTGGTGGCTTGATTATCAATTAATGCGTCAACTGCTTCCTGAAGCATCCGTTTTTCATTTCGGCAAATTACTTCAGGTGCACCTTGGGCAATTAAACGCTTTAATCGATTATTCCGATTAATCACTCTTCTGTATAAATCATTTAGGTCTGAAGCGGCAAATCTACCACCATCTAATTGAACCATAGGTCTTAAGTCAGGAGGAATCACAGGCAAAACAGTAAGAATCATCCACTCGGGCCTAATTTTGGCTTTTTTAAGGTCAGAGAAAAGACGTAATCTTCTTAGAACTTTTTTTCTTTGACTGCCAATGGCCTCTTGTGCTTGTTGGGTCAATTTTTTAATCTCTTCATCTAAATCAATCTGGCAAAGCAGTTCGCGGATTGCGGCTGCTCCTATACCAACTTTAACTATCTGGCCATATTTTAATGACAATTCATGGTATTTTATGTCGGATATTATTGAATATTTTTTAAGACTTCTTATCTCCTCTATTGCACTACGGTAGGCATTTTCCAATTCCATCTCGTCTTTCTTTTTCTCATACTCCTGCTCTATCTCTTTTAATGCCTTCTTTTTAATCTCTTCATCAACCTCAAGTACAATATAACTTCCAAAATAGATGACCTTTTCCAAGTCTCGCACTGAAATATCTAAAATTAAACTCAAGACAGAGGGGATACCTCTGACATACCAAATATGGGCAATCGGAACCGCTAATTTGATGTGCCCCATCCTCTCTCTACGAACCACAGACTTTGTTACTTCAACGCCACACCTGTCACAAATAATCCCTTTATAGCGGATTTTTCGGTATTTTCCACAATAACATTCATAATCCTTGATTGGACCAAAAATTCTTTCGCAAAAAAGGCCATCCCGTTCGGGCTTCTGCGTTCTATAATTAATGGTCTCTGGCTTGGTTACTTCTCCATGCGACCAACTTAAAATTCTTTCGGGAGAAGCAACCGAAATCTTAATGGCATCAAGTTCTAAATTGTCATTATTTATTGTGTTCATTTTCTTTAGATTTTGACGACTTATTTTCTGATATGATATCAACGGCAAGTCCCAAAGATTGCAATTCTCGGACTAAAACATGAAACGACTCTGGAATTGAAGGTTTTTGAATAGGTTCTCCTTTAATAATAGATTCATAGGCCTTAGACCGACCTTGAACATCATCAGACTTGATAGTAAGCATTTCCTGTAACGTATGGGCTGCACCATAGGCCTCCAAAGCCCACACTTCCATTTCTCCAAATCTTTGGCCTCCAAATTGAGCCTTTCCTCCCAATGGTTGTTGGGTAATCATTGAGTATGGGCCAATGGACCTTGCGTGAATCTTATCTTCTACCAAATGAATCAATTTCATAATATAGGCAATGCCAACTGTTGTTTTTTGGTCAAAAGGCTGACCGGTTCGCCCATCGTAAAGTTGAATCTTGCCATCCTTTGGTAAATTGGCTTTCTCTAATTCCTGCTGAATCTGTTCAAAACTAGGACTTTCAAAAACCGGGACAGCCACCTTATATCCCAAGGCCTCGGCTGCCAGTCCGAGATGGGTTTCTAAAATCTGACCCAAATTCATTCGAGCCACCACACCAAGCGGATTCAAAACAATATCCACTGGTCTGCCATCTGGCAAAAAGGGCATATCCTCTTCAGGCAAAATTTTAGCAATAACCCCTTTATTTCCGTGCCTTCCGGCCAATTTATCACCTATGGTAACCTTTCTTAATTGAGCCACAGAAACCTCTATCCGCTTCAGTACGCCAGCAGGTAATTCATCACCTTTTTCAAAAATTCGAATTCCTACCACAACCCCATGTTCTCCATGAGGAAGGCGGAGTGAGGAATCACGAACCTCTTTGGCTTTCTCCCCAAAAATAGCCCTTAATAATTTCTCTTCGGCTGAAAGTTCAACTTCTCCCTTTGGCGAAATCTTACCAACCAAAATATCGCCTGCTCTTACCTTCGCCCCGATCCGGACAATACCGTTTTCATCACAGTTTCTCAAAGCCTCCTCTGAAACATTAGGTATATCGCGCGTCACTGTTTCTGGCCCTAATTTAGTTTCGCGAACGTCTATGGTGTATTCCTCAATGTGTATTGAGGTAAAGATATCTTGTTTAACTAACCTCTCTGAAATCACAATGGCATCTTCAAAATTGCCACCCAAAAATGACATAAATGCAACTAAAACATTTTGACCCAAGGCCAATTCACCCCCGTCTGTAGACAACGAATCAGCCAAAACATCACCCTTCTTCACCTTCTGACCCTTAGTTACAATAGGCCTTTGACAAAAACAAGTTCCCTGATTTGTCTTCTGAAATTTCCGCAACCAATACTCCTTCACCTTACTACCATTTTTGACGACAATTTTTTCTCCCGAAACACTCTGAACCTCCCCATCTTCCTCGGCTAAAATCACCTCTTCGCTCGCTTTGCCTACATCACCTTCTATGCCTGTTCCCACAATCGGCGCTGACGGCCTAATGAGGGGAACGGCCTGACGTTCCATATTAGAACCCATGGAGGCTCTTCCGGCTTCGTTATGCTCTAAAAAGGGAATTAATGCTGTAGACAAAGAGGCAATCTGTCTGGGTGAAACATCCATATATTCAATCTTGTCAACTTTCTCCTCTGCTGGTGAACCATACCTTCTAACCACTGTTTTATCATCAATGAAATTTCTATCTTCATCTAACCGTGCTGAGGCAGGTGCGACAATACTTTTATCTTCCCTATCAGCATTTAAATACTCAATTTTTTGGGAGGCGAAAGGCTGTACCTTAATAGTCTCCAGTCCTTTAATCTTGGCTATCTGCCTTGCCTGTTCTGCCGTTATCTTTTCGCCTGCCCCGACAATTTTTTTCTTATTTAGGAATAAGTCTTCTTTCGCAATCCTGCCTTGCGTCTTTTGAGGATGGTTTTCTACTTCTTTTTCTACCTTAAAATAGGGTGTCTCAATAAAACCATACTCATTCACCCGCGCAAAACTGGCTAGGTATCCAACCAATCCGATATTAGGGCCTTCGGGTGTTTGAATAGGACAAATGCGTCCGTAATGGCTTTGGTGAACATCCCTTACCTCAAAACCCGCTCTCTCTCTTGACAAGCCACCCGGTCCCGTCGCTGAAAGCGTCCTTTTATGTTCCAGTTCTGACAAGGGGTTGGCTTGATTCATAAACTGAGAAAGTTGAGAAGAGGCAAAGAATTCCTGCAAAACCGCTGTAATTGGTCTGGCGTTGATTAGCATTGCCGGAGTAACAGTACTAATGTCACAAACAGCCATCCGGTCCTTAATAATCCGCTCCATTCGCAACAGCCCTACTCGGACCTTATTTTGGACCAGCTCTCCTACTGTTCTCACTCGTCTGTTTTTTAGGTGGTCAATATCGTCTGGCTGAGCGCCTGGTGTATTATTTAGCCGAATCACTTCTTTTACAATGTCCACTAAATCTTCTCTTAGAAGAATACGGTTTTCTAATTTATTAGGCACATCTTTGCCTAATCTCTGATTAATTTTATAACGTCCCACCTTGCCCAAATCATATCTTTTGGGATTGAAAAACATACCCTCCAAAAAAGCAGAAGCCGTCTCGGGCGTTACCATTTCACCTGGACGCAACCTTTTATATGTTTCAATCAATCCCTCCTCTTTGGTTTTTGCTGGATCTTTCTCAATGGTTGCCTTAATATAATCGTGCTCAGGGTCTTGGTTGACGTCCTTAAACAAATCATATAATTCTTCATCCGTTCCATAACCAAAGGCCCGGAGTAGAGTTGTTATTAATACCTTTCTCTTTCTATCCACCTTAACTGAAATAACATCTTTGTTAGAAGTTTCTAACTCAAGCCAGGCTCCGCGATTAGGAATAATCTTGGCACCGAAGAGGTTCCTTTCTCCAAATTCTTCAGCCACAAATAAAACTCCGTAAGACCTAACAATCTGAGCAACAACTACTCTTTCTACCCCATTGATAATAAATGTACCACCCTTGGTCATCAATGGAAATTCACCCAAAAACACCTCCTGCTCCTTGGTTTCGCGCGTCTGTTTATTTGTTAAAATGGCTTTGCATTTAAGGGCGGCTTTATAAGTAAGGTTTTTCTCCAAGGCTTCTTCTGGGGTGTACCGAGGTTCATCTAATGAATATTCCCCAAATGAAAGAGAAAGATTCTTGCCTGTAAAATCGTCTATCGGCGATATTTCATAAAGTAATTCCTTTAATCCGGTTTTAAAAAACCATTCATATGAAGCAGTTTGAATTTCAATTAAAGAAGGGGGGTGAAAATGGGGTGGAGTTTTAAAATATTTTCTCTTTTCCATACTTAAAATCTCCTCCAAAAGTGGAGTCACCTACAAAATCTATTTTGATGCAAAAAAAGAAAATTTAGACAATCAAAATCCTTGAAAATGCGTGAATAAAATGATTATCTTGTTACATTATAAATTATTATTATCGCTTGTCAAGTCCTAATAGATATAACCTCTAATGATTGGGCTACCAATAGGAATGGAGCGTCTGCTTATTATTCCAAAACCCTCATAATTCATTTCCGAAACCAAAATACTATTTCCGCTAACGGACTCAACATAGGCGACATGACCAAGGATACTATCAGTTGTAACCACAATGGCTCCTGCTTTTGGTACTGAACCTACTGCATAACCATCCCGTCGGGCAGAGCTGAGCCAACTACGGGCATTTCCCCATCGTGGTGGCACTCTTTTTCTATAGGCTGCATACCATGTACACCAACCCCAAGGATAGCCATTATTTCTACTTCCGGCAGCGCCCAAATTTCTACCACTACTTTGCTCCCTAACCAAAACATTCCTGGTGGATGATGCCGAAGCCAACCGAACGGGTCGCTGAGGGATCGACTGATTAGAGGGTGCTGAGGACTCACTTGGAATCTTTCCCCCAACGATCACTATTTTTTGACCCGGCTTTATATTTTCGGATGTATATTTTAAGGTTTCTGCTAAATTACCCTGGTATCTCTGAACAACAGCGCCCACTGTATCCCCCTTGCTAACAGTGTAAATTATTCCATCAGCGGGCGGGATTGAAAGTATCTGACCTATTTTAATTTGATGCACAGAAGAAAGGTTATTGGCATCGGCCAAGGTTTTGACCGAAAGACCGAATTTTGTTGCGATTTCAGAAAGCGTATCCGAAGGAGAAACAGTATATGTGATTATCTGCCTCCTTGGTTCCTTCTCACTTTTTGCTTCTTCAGTCTCAAGAGAAGGTAGACTAACTGCCAGTTCTGGTTTTTCTAAAAACTCTTCTTGCTGGAAAATAGAACCATCTATGCCTATCACTTCAGCTGCCAAGGCGGGTTCCTCAGACAAAATAGGAGTATAAGGGGAGACCGAAGCGACGAAATCCTCAACCTCTTTCTGGCTATAGAAATTATTGTCCAAAAAAGAAAATGAGAGTAGTCGCTCTTTGAAATTAGTTCCCAGGACAACCAGACAAAATATGGGTAACGGTAGAAGAGAAATATTTTTACGCTGCCATACTAGGCGACTAAAATACTCCCAAAAATACTTAATTCTTTTTAGGGCAGTTAATGCTTGTGATTGTAAGGATTTTAGAGATCCTTTGTCTAAAATCTTTCCTCCTTACTTGTTGCGCCCACATTTTCCATTATAGATATCCACAGGGGGAGCTTGTCAAGAGGTGTAAAGTCAACTAAAGGCGAAAAGCGCCTTGCAGCCCTACTGCAAAACAACTGTCACGGCCGAAGGAAGCCAAGAAGAAATTGCACAACCATCGGGGACAGAAAGCATATTCTTTGTAATATTAATAAGGTAACTTCCGGCTACTTTGTTTTGCAAATCAAGGGCAATAACTACATTGTTTGCAGAAAGACCACCCGCGATAGCGGATGGACAGATAAGTACCACCCGAACGGTATTTGGTGTCACCGAAGAGACAGTCAAATTTTGACCCCGATTCACGTAAGAAAATCCGGCAACAACTTCACGTTCTACCATATTTGGGGCTAATGTTATCTTGAGATTCACATACTTTGTCTTGGAAATAATACCTTGGGGAATCATTAAATCCACCTCCTTCTCCAAATCAGTCGCCAAGTCACTTACATCTATCTCTTTGGTTTCAATATATAAAATTGACTTAAGTTCTGTTTCAGAACCAGAAATTTCAACAGTCGCCGGATCAGTCTCAATTTTACTGATAAAATAATCCGCCTTGGGCCTTCCTTTTATCTTTGGCTTCACCCCAACAGTCTTTGTCTCTGAAGCAGTTTCTATCGGAATATCCACTGTCACGCTCTTTGGATTGAATTCGATTCCTTTTTGTTGTTCTCCCTTATCGTTATAGAACGCCAGAAAAACAACCTTCTTAAAGTCCTTATCTTCACCAGAAAGTTTAACCAAAGCAGTGGCCTCTGAAAGACTATCAATTAATGACTTCGCTCCTTTGGCTTCAACCTCAGAAGGCGAGACAACTGCTTCGCCCGGAACAAAACCAGCCTTCGCTTCTCCTTCGTATCTAACCTTTACAGGCACCTTTTTTGTTAAGACAGGCTCCAACCGGATGATAATTCTACTTGGCTCCTTCTCAATGACAGAAACATTGGGCAAATCTGACTCAATCTTTACTTCAACATCATGCGTTCCCTCACTCAGACCGGCTAAATCAACAAAAGCATGCAGATTGTCTACATTCAATCTACTCCAGATTTCATAAGGAGCTTGCAACTTGACCCTAACCTTTTGTTCATCGTAGATTGGCGCAAGACCTTCTGGGCTATTTTTTGCCTCAATGGATAGGTTTCCAGGGAAATAATCTACCTTATTTTCGCCAGCCGAAACATACATCCAAAGCAAAGTAGCACAAACTAAGGCAAATAATTTAACCCCAACATTTGTGGTAAAAAACCTCATTCTTCTCCCTTCAACTCTAAAAGCAATAATTTCTTAAGGTCAAAATCAGAAAGTTTGCTTGTCATCTTACCATCTTTGGCCAATGAAATTTCGCCATTTTCTTCAGAAACCACAATAATTAAAGCATCAGTTTCTCTAGAAAGGCCTAAAGCGGCTTGATGCCTAGCCCCGAAAGTTTGCTTGGTTTTAGTTTCTGCCAGTGGCAGTAAACACCCTGCTGCCTTAATCTTATTGCCAACCACTATTATTGCACCATCATGGAGTGGTGCATTTTTTTGAAAAATATTTAAAAGAAGCGGAACAGAAAGGTCAGCGTTAAGCAAAACCCCAGTCTCGATATATTCTCTTAATCCTGTTCTTTGCTGCAAGACAATCAAGGCGCCAGTTTTGTTTTGAGCCAATATGCTAACAGCACTAACTATTTCATCAATCACTCTTTCTACATCTTTACTTTTTTGAGGAAATTCAGAAAGCCTAATCCGCCCTAATTTTTCAAGTGCCGAACGAAGTTCTGGCTGGAAAACCACAGGAATTGCAACAACAAGCGCAGTCAAAAAATGTTTAAAAATCCAGTTTAAAGTCCTAAGGTCTAAAAGTTTAGCAAACAGCATAACCAACAAAATAATGCCCAATCCTAATGAAATACGCCAAGCCCGCGTCTCTCTAATTAAAACATAGAGCCAATAAAAAATAAGAGCAACAATTAGAATATCCAATATAACAAAGGGCGATTTAAAAGACGCAATAGAATTCCAAAAAACCCCTGTTTTTTCAAAAAATTCTAGAATGACTCTTTGTACCGAATCTAACATTATATTTATTATATTAAGAAACTTGTTCTTTGTAAAACTCTAAAATATCCCCTTGCTCTAAATCAACCTCCACTGACAATTTGAGCCCGCCTAAAGAACTTGCCTTTATCTCACTGACTGGCTCCTTCTCAATCTGAAGAGATAAAACCTTCCCTTTTCCAATTTCCTTACCTTCTCTTTGAATAGTCGCATAATTCCCTTTTTGAACCTGTCCTTCTAAAACTTTAAACCCAACAATTTTTTCGGAAGACGTCGCCAAAAAAACCTTTAAAATTCTTCCTTTTCCGACTACTGTTTTTTCTTCTTTTTTAAGCATTGAGGCTATTCGGTCTTTTAAATCATTCATCAAATTGTATATCACATCGTAAATAGAAATCTTAACTTTCTCTTTTTGGGCAATCTCAAAAGCGCTGGTAAACGGCTTCACCTTAAATCCTAAAATCTCCGCCTTTGTCGCCTTTGCCATCATTACATCATCTTCAGTTATATTGCCTACCCCCTCTTTCACAATATTAATAGCAACCTCGTCTGTTTCTATCTTTTTAATATTATCTGTTAAGGCCTTTAGCGAGCCCAGGACATCCGCCTTTAAAATAATCGGCAGCCCTATCTTCTTGAATGTCTTTTGTTCTTCTTTTTGAGTGATGGCTTTTTTAAGCGCAGCCAAAACCTGCTGGGCTGTTTTTTCATCAGGCACAACCTGCAAAACTTGACCAAAAGAAGGCACTGCTTTTAAGCCGGAAACTTTCACAGGTTTGGAAGGACCGGCTGTTTTTAAATTATGTCCATACTCGTCTTCTATTAACCGTATTCTACCCCATGTTTCCCCAACCACCACAAAATCTCCTTTTTTCAAAGTGCCATCTTGAATAAGCAAAAAAGCAACCGGTCCCACCTTTGGGTCAAGACGAGACTCAACCACCACCCCTATTGCTGGTCTGTTTGGATTTGCCTTAAATCCTTTCATATCCGCAACGAGCAAGACCATCTCAAGCAATTCGTCAATGTTAATATTTTGCTTGGCTGATATTGGAACACAAATAGTCTGGCCGCCCATATCTTCAGGAACTAAACCTATTTCGCACAACATTTGTTTTGTTTTTTGAATATTGGCATTGGGAAGGTCTATTTTGTTTATAGCCACAATAATGGGTACTCCGGCTCTTTTTGCCTGTTCGCATGCCTCAACTGTTTGTGGTTTAACTCCTTCATCGGCCGCAACGACCAGAATAACAATATCCGTAATATCTGCACCGTGAGCCCTCATTGCCTCAAAGGCCTCATGACCTGGGGTATCAATAAAGGTAATTTTTTTGCCCTTGTATGAAATCTGATATGCACCAATGTGCTGAGTAATTCCGCCTGATTCTGTTGAGATAACATCTGACTTTCTGATACGGTCCAATAGTTGCGTTTTTCCGTGGTCAACGTGTCCCATAACTGTCACAATAGGCGGCCTAGGCACAAAACCCTCGGTTTTTTCCCTTTGAACAATTTTAGGCCTTATCTCTTCTTTCTTTAATTTAATCTCAAACCCAAACTCGTCTCCCACTATTGCCGCTGTCTCCCAATCTATGGTCTCATTAATAGCAGCCAACACACCGTTTTTCATTAAAACCTTAATTAATTCAGTTACAGGCACATTAAGCAGGGAGGCAAAATTGCGAACAACCACACTTTCTCCAATTTCTACCACTTTTTTCTCTGCAGGCTCTGGAATGTTCTGCTTTGTCGCCTCTTCTTGAACCACTGGGCCTTTATCCTTTTCCCTTGCCTTTACTTCTTTCTTGCTTAACTTTCTTTTATGCCATACCTTCACCATATTTGATGTTTATCCTTTCTTCCAAAGTGTTTTATCCTCACCCCAATAGTTTGGCTCACCCCTTGGAGGGACCGATCGGGCTTTCGCCTCCTTTACTATCTCAACCGACGAACGCGGGGTTAACTTTTTTTTAGCGGTTTTTTTAATGAAGAGAGGTTTAGAGAGTATTTCCTTTGGCACGATTTCCTCCTTAAGACTTGTAACTCCGGATTTTAACCTTGGCCGTATGGTTTGGGATAGTTTTGTAGGCATTAATTTTAACCTCAGGCGCAGGCAAATCTTCTGTCTCTTTTTCTCGCCTGACATATGTCACCGAGGCCACTAAATCTTTCTGATTGAGTCGCATTAATTTAACCCCCTGGGTCGCCCGCCCTAAAACTGAAATTTTCTTATACGGTATTCGAATAATCTGACCTAATTTTGAAACCAAAATAACATCCTTTACGTCCTTACTAGTCACGCAAGCCGAAACCACCATGCCTGTCTTTGCGTTTACCCGTTGTGCAATTAATCCCTTGCCTCCTCTTTTTTGAGTCTTAAAAAGGCGCAGGGGCGTTCTTTTACCCAAACCATTTTCAGTAACAATCAAAAGGTCGTGGTCTTTTTTAACAATATCCATCCCAACCACCTTATCATCCTTATCTAACCGAATGCCAATAACCCCTCGGGTCGGCCGTGACATTGGCCTGACATCCTTTTCGCGAAACCTAATTGCCAATCCATTCTGCGTGGTCAAAATAACCTCATCATTACCTGATGTAAGCCGCGCCCAAGAGAGAATATCGTCATTATCCAGCCGAATCGCAATCAAGCCATTCTTCCTAACGGTTTTGTAATGAGAAAGCGCAGTTTTTTTAATAATCCCTTTTTGGGTGGCCATAAATAAATGGTTGTCTAAGGACCCAGTCTCTTCATCTTTTAAAGTCACTACACTGGTCACTTTCTCTTGGGCATTTAACGAAATCAAATTAACCAAGGCAACGCCTTTTGCCAGTCGACCAGCCGCAGGAATCTCATATACCTTTGTTTGGTAAACGCGACCTAAATTTGTGAAAAACAAAATGTTATCCAAGTTATGAGCAGTCAAAAGATGTTTTATGCCGTCGTCTTCAACCATTTCCATACCGATTACTCCTTTGCCACCTCTTTTTTGGGAACGATATAAATTAACAGGAGTTCTCTTGATATAATTTGAAGCTGTTAGTGTAACGATTACCTCCTCGTTTGGAATTAAGTCTGTATCTGTTAATTGGCCTACACTACCTGTAACCACCTTTGTTCGTCTTGGGTCTCCATATTTTTTCTTAAGTTCTACAAGTTCTTCTCTGATAATGTCCGAAATTTTAGCTGGATGGGCCAAAACATCTTCAAGATAAGCAATGGTGGTGAGTTTATCCTTCAATTCGTCCAAGATTCTCTTTCTTTCAAGAGCGGCCAATGTGGATAGACGCATATCTAAAATTGCCTCGGCCTGAACAGCGTCCAAACCAAACCCCTTGATTAAATTAGAAAAAGCACTCTCTCTCGTCTCGGACTTTTTAATTGTCTGAATCACCTCATCTAAATGTTCCAAGGCTTTTTTCAAACCCTCTAAAATGTGAGCCCTTTCTTTGGCCCTCCTCAGTTCATATTCACAACGTCTTTTGACAACAATCCTTCTGTGCTTGAGCCATTCCTCTAAAACCATCTTTAAATTCAAAACACGAGGCACAAGTCCGTCAATCAAGGCTAACATATTAAGATGGAATGTCTCTTGCAATTGGGTGTATTTGAAAAGCGAATTTAAGATCTTCTGAGGAAAGGTGTCCTTTTTCAAATCTAAAACAATTCTGATGCCTTCCCTATCTGACTCATCTCTCAAATCAGAGACACCTTCGATCTTTCTGGTTTTAATTAAATCAGCAATCTTTAAAACCAATTCTGCCTTATTAACGCCATAAGGAATTTCAGAAATGATGATTTGGTCCCTCTTGCCTTTTTCAGCCTTCACGATCTCAGCCTTACCTCGCATTACAATTCTACCCCGTCCTGTTGAGTAAGCCTCTTTTATCTCTTTAAAATCGTAGATGATACCACCAGTAGGAAAATCGGGACCCTTGATAAACTGGAAAAGTTCGTCCGTAGTAGCATCAGGATTTTTAATTAAATGAATACACGCATCTAAAACCTCATTCAAATTATGTGGCGGGATATTCGTAGCCATACCCACTGCTATACCCATTGTTCCGTTAAGCAAAAGGGTCGGCAGTTTAGCAGGAAGGACCACTGGCTCTTTTGTCGTACCATCATAATTATCCATAAACGGAATCGTCTCTTTTTCAATATCCGCTAGTAATTCTTCCGCAATGGCGGTCATTTTCGCCTCTGTGTATCTTTGGGCTGCTGGAGGGTCATTATCTATTGAGCCAAAGTTGCCCTGTCCGTTTATCAAGGGGTATCTCATCGTAAAGTCTTGAGCCATACGGACCAATGAATCATAAACCGCCACATCTCCGTGAGGATGATATTTGGCAAGTGTCTCGCCCGTGATTGCCGCTGATTTACGATACTTTGCCTTACTGGTAAGGCCCAACTGATGCATAGCATACAAAATTCTGCGATGGACTGGTTTTAGACCATCCCGAACATCTGGTAAAGCACGAGCAACAATTACTGACATCGCATAATCCAAATAAGATGTCTGCATCTCTTTTTCTATTTGGGTTGGCTTTACCAAACCAAATTCAGTCTTTTTTAAATCATCGTCATTGTTCTGCATCTTTTGCTCACTCATAAAAACTCCATCCAATCACTTAAACAATTTTAAAATTCACCGTCTAACATTTTGTGGCCGAGCGACGACGCGATGTTGTATTTAATAATACCTAAATCAATCAAGTCCTCCGCCACCCTTTTGCCAATTTTTCTTGTCTGAATTTTGGCTGTGGGACAGATTTTTTCGCAAAGAAATAATCTTTAATGATTTTTCCCTTTTTCCTCTCTTTGCCCATCAACTCCTCTTTCACATTATATCAACTTTTAGTTTGAATGACAATAAAATAGCCCGCGGTTTCTACTATAAACCTTGGGCTAACGCGATAATTTAAGAATAACTCTATGAAACCCATCCTGATTAGTCTGAATTTTAACATTAACTAGTGATTCCATAATTCTGTATCCTCTTCCTCGTTCAGACAGGATATCTCGCCTGAACCTCCTTATCTTACCTTTTTCTCTATCTTCTATAGCCAATTCTACTGACTCATCTGAAATCTTAAGTTCAATTAAGGCAAAAGGTGGTTCATATTCCGGACAGTGGTGAATGAGATTTGTCAGACCTTCCTTTGCCGCGATGACAATACTTGCCACCTTATCTTCAGGAAACTGATGCCTTATCATGTAAGTCTTTAATCTATGCCGGACCTCTGCAATAACACTGCGAAAATCATTGAAAAATGAAATTGACTGATTCTCTGAGCACGGATTTTCTATTAAAACATAGACTTTTTCCACCGGGCACACCTCCTTGTGAAAGTACGCTAAGTTTCTATATATCCAGATTTTTTACTGACTTGGCGTGCGTTTGAATAAAGCGTTTACGTGGCGAGACTTCACTCCCCATCAACATTGTAAAAACTGCATCAGCCTGCTCCGCGTCCTCAATTGTAACTTGCCTCAAGATACGATTAGCCGGATCCATGGTTGTTTCCCAAAGAGTAGAAGGATTCATTTCGCCCAGCCCTTTATATCTTTGAATTGAGAGACCGTCTTTGGGTAAACTCTCTAAAACTGCTTCCTTTTGAGATTCTGTATAAGCATATTTAACTACTCGACCAGCCTGAATTTTATAAAGGGGTGGTTGCCCTATGTACAAGTGACCAGCCTCAATCAATTCTTTATAATTCCGATAGAAGAAAGTCAAAAGTAAGGTGGTAATATGTTGGCCATCGGTATCCGCATCAGCCAGTAAAATTATCCGATGATATCTTAATTTAGCGGGATTGAACTGTTCTCCAATGCCGCATCCTAAAGCCATAATTAGACATTTAATCTCTTCTGAGGCCAGTACTCTATCAAGCCGGGCCCGCTCAACATTTAAAATCTTCCCTCTGAGCGGCAAAATGGCTTGGAATCTGCGGTCGCGTCCTTGTTTTCCAGAGCCACCGGCTGATTCACCTTCTACAATAAACAATTCTGATTGCCTCGGGTCTCTTTCAGAACAATCAGCCAGTTTCCCAGGAAGGGTAACACCCTCTAAAACACTTTTTTTCAAAACAGTCTCTCTGGCCGCCCGGGCAGCAAGTCGAGCCGAAGCAGAGATTAAACATTTTTCGACCGTCCGTCGGGCAGATGTTGGATTTTCTTCAAAGTATCTTGACAGCCCTTCATATAAGATTTGTTCAGCGAATGTCTTTACTTCTGGGTTGCCCAATTTGCCCTTGGTCTGTCCTTCAAATTGGGGATTAGATAATTTAACAGAAATAACTGCAGTCAGCCCTTCTCGCACGTCCTCACCAGTAAAATTATCCTGATTTTCCTTCAAAAGACCCTGCTTACGCGCATAGTCATTAATTGCCCGCGTCAGTGCCCCTCTAAAACCTGTTATATGCATTCCGCCTTCGGCGGTATAAATATTATTGGCAAAAGAAAAGACATGTTCTGAAAAATCATCAGTATACTGAATCGCCGCTTCAATCAATGTATCATCCATCTGTTTTTCAATATAAATCGGAGGATCGTTAATTATATTTTTATTTTTATTTAGATGACGAACATAGGAGAGGATGCCACCATCAAAGTAAAAAGAGTAGACAAAACCATTTCTTTTGTCAAAAATCTTATATTTAGTTTTCTTGGTTAGATAGGCTTGCTGGCGACAATGTTCAACTATTGTCTTTAAATCAAACTTAATTGGCCCACCTTCATCATTAAAAACACGTTCATCTGCAGAAAATGTTACCTTTGTGCCCGTCTTTGTCGTCTGACCAACCACTTCTACCGGGGTCTTTGGTTTACCATGAGAATATTCCTGGGCATAAATCTTGCCATCCCGATAAACTTCAGCCCTCAACCATTTTGACAAAGCGCAAACAACCGAGATGCCAACACCATGTAAACCACCCGATACTTTATAGACACCTCTTTGGAATTTACCGCCAGCATGCAAAGTAGTCATCACTGTTTCTAAGGCTGATTTTTTTGTTTTTGGGTGAATATCAACCGGGATACCTCTTCCATTATCAGAAACCGAAACTGTGCTGTCGTCGTAAATAACAATCTCTATCTCGTCACAATAACCAGCCAACGCTTCATCAGTAGCGTTATCCAGACACTCCCAAAGTAAGTGATGGAATCCTTTAAACCCGGTATCACCAATATACATCGCTGGCCGCTTGAGCACAGGCTCAAGACCAGACAAAACTGTAATAGATTCTGCAGTGTATTTACTGCTTTCTTTTTGTAATTTATTTTTATCTACCATAATGCTTAGTCCTCCGTTAGATTAATTTTAATATAAAAAGAGAACTTGGTCAAACAAAAAAGAGATGGTTTTAAGAACAAAATCAATAATGGATGACTACCGGCGTACCAACACTTGCCCAATTATAAACGGTCTGCGCTTTACCGACTCCTAATCTAACGCAACCATGAGAAACAGGTTTTCCTAAATGATTTGCCCCCTCTCTTTTCCCATTTCTAAAAATGGGCAACTCATGAATACCATGTCCCCAAGGAGTAATAGCCATCCAATAAGGCATATAAAGACGATATTTTCTAGAATAAGCCACATTCGCCTTATTTCTGATTCGAAAAACTCCTGTTGGGGTGGGCGTACTCTTTTTGCCTGTTGAGACTTTACTTTCATCAATTTTCTGACCATTTTCCCAACGACTTAAGACCTGACGCGAGAGATTAACCTCAATCACTTTTTGAGCCATTGTTTGCCAATTTGCCGGAATAGGCGCTCCTGCATACTTAACTTTACCGCTCTGTCTTGTCCGCCTGGCTGCCTCTGCTTCTTGGTCTAAAACCGCCTGCAATTCTTCTGCTTCTTTTTCCTGCTGTTGTTCAAGCACCGCTGTATCCTGCGGCTCGGGCAGAAAAACTGTTTGACTCGGTGATACAATTGGCGAAAAACCCAACTCTTCCTTAACCTGTTTTTCGGTTTTCACCTCAATTGATAACCCCTCTGGCTCGTCTAACCTGGGGAGGTAAAAATAAAAAATGTAAAATCCACCAGATAAAAAGAGAAACGCAAGACCCAAAAAACCAATAATTTTTTTCATTTACCCTCTCTTGTCACGAATGCTTACGAATGTTGTTGCGAATGTTCACGAATAGTTCGCGGCTAATTCACCAGATAACCGCATTTTATTCGTGATTAATATACTCTAAAAATTTCTTTTTAAAAACCCCCTCGTCAAACTCTTCTGCTCTCTGGCGAATCTTAGAAGGATGATACTTTAACGGCTCAAATTTTCTGACCGCAGAGACCAAACTCTCTACTGTCTGTTCTTCAAAAAATTCGCCTGTTTCGCCTTCTAAAACTGTCTCTTTTGCTCCACCCTTTTTATAAGCAAGCACTGGCCTACCTGAAGCCATTGCCTCAACCGGAACAATCCCAAAATCCTCCTCAGTTGGAAAAATAAAAGCAAGAGCACGGGCATAATATCTTTTTAACTCATCGTTATTTAATTTTCCTAAAAACTCTATATTCTTTTTGGCTGATTTTTTAAGAACCTTAAGCTCTGGTCCAGTACCAACGACCTTAAGCGGTAAACCCAACTTGTTAAATGCCTCAACAACCAAACCAGGTTTTTTATAGGCAACCAAACGACTTACAAGTAGATAATAATTGCTTAGTTTATTTAACGAATCCACTGGCTCAAAAAATGAGGTTTTAACTGGCGGATAAATAACCTCTGCCTCCCTTCTATAATATTTTTTAATCCTTAAGGCCACATTTTTAGAGTTGGCCACAAATCTATCTACCCTTTGGGCTGCTTGAAAATCCCAGAGTCTTAATTTATGAGCCAACCACCGTTTATACCATGAATCACTAAGCCGCGGGTCCAACCAAGGCATCCAGACATAACGGATAGGAGTATGACAGTAAGAGATATGAAGCGTTTCTGGCTTAACAAGTACTCCCTTTGAGACACAATGACAACTTGAGATAACCAGGTCAAAACCACTTAAATCAAAATCCTCAAAGATTTTAGGCAAAAGAGATAAATAAATCTGAGGTCTTTGCTGGCCAAAGGGTAAATTGTCTATAAATGAGGTGTATATCTTTTTATTCTTAAATTGAGGCAAATTTTTCTGATTATAAACAGTAGTAAAAATTGGCGCCTCTGGAAAAATCTCAGATAAGGCTAAAAGTACCTGTTCTGCGCCTCCCAGACCAACGAGCCAATCGTGAATAATAGCGACCTTCATTAATAAGTTCCTTTATTTTTTAGCACTGCCAGGGGAGTTTTTAAAATAATCAAAAAATCAGAAAGCAACGACCAATTCTCAACATAATATATATCCATATATAATCGCTGCCAATCGGAAAGTTCTGTTCTACCTGAAACCTGCCAAAGACCCGTCATACCGGGTTTGATATATGAAGTCCGTGAATATCTTTTATCAAAACTAGACACTCGTTTAAATTCCTCTGGCGTCAAAGGCCTGGGTCCAACCAAGGACATTTCTCCTTTTAACACATTAAAAAGTTGAGGCAACTCGTCGATAAAGGTTGCCCGTAGGATACGCCCTACTCTTGTAATACGAGGGTCACTCTCAATCTTGGCGAAAAACAAGTGCTTATCCTGCTTTTTAGCCAGTTTTTTATACATCTTGGGCGCATTTTCAACCATTGAACGAAATTTATAAAGATAAAATGCTTTTCCTTCGTTGCCCACTCTCTTATGTTTGAAGAATATTGGTCCTTTAGAATCCAATTTAATACACAGGGCAACAAGCAAGAACAGAGGAGATAGCACTAAAAGACCCAAAAAGGAAAATATCAGATCAACAACCCTCTTGGCTACCTTTCCCCAACCCTCTAGAGGCGTTTTTTTAAATTCAATGAGGGGATGGGCAGCCAAGGTGCCAACTTCTACATTGCTCATCCTGACCCTAAATGTATTGGGAGCCATCTTAAAAACTAATTTTTTATCCTCGCAAAATTCCAAAATCTTCACCGCCTCTTTTTCTAAAAGATTTGGCTCTGCCAAGATGACCTCTTCAAACTTATGATTGGCCAAAATTTTATCTAACTTCTCTATGCTATTTCTATCCAGCAACTTAACCAACTCAAAACCCAATTCTGGACTTTCCTTTATTGTCTCGGCCAGTTTTTTAGCCAAATCTCCTGTACCAATGATAACCACGCGGTGGAGCCCTATTTTCTTTTTGTGCAAAAATTTCTGAAGAAGTCTTAAAAGATAACGACCAAAAACAACAAAAACAAAGGTTAAAAGCCAGGCATAAACAATGATTAATCTGGAAAAGAAAAGGAAACGACTGAAAAAAATCCAAACAACCATCACCATTATTCCGGCTGAAGCCCCTAAAAAGACAGAAGAAATCTCTCCAAAACCGTTCTTTGGCCGTCTGATGTTATATAACCCCTCTAAAGCAAAAATAACAGCCCAAAAAGGCAGAAAAATGAGTACAAACTTAAAATATTGGGGAAAGGGCCACATATAAACAGTTTCTTGAGGAATTTCCACTCTTGCCCGAAGCAAATAAGCCAAACTGAACCCCAAAATTATAGAGAAAAGGTCTAAAGGTAAACGCAAAACAGCGAAAATGAAATCTGATTTTTTCATCTTATCTTACTACTTGACAATTTTAGAAAAATCTCTCTAAAATATCAAGTGGAAAGGAGGTTTTATGCCAAGATTTTTTAGACCATTCTTTGAAGATCTATTTGAGGATGTTTGGGAGCCGTTGGAGCGTATCCGCATAGAATTTCCAAAGGCTGAACGGATTTTCTCTCCCACATGCGATGTTTATGAAAAGGGAGAAAATGTTGTTATAAGATGCCAGATTCCGGGCGTCAAACCAGAAGAGGTTGACATTGAAGTTCGCGAAGACTCTGTGGTTATAAAAGGGGAGCGCAAGGAAGAAAAAGAAATTAAAAAAGAAAATTATTATCACAAAGAATCTGCTTACGGAAGTTTTTACCGCACCCTTCCTTTACCTGTCACAGTAAAGAGCGACAAGGCCCAAGCAGAGTTTGAGGATGGTATATTGAAAATCACTATTCCAAAAATCGCGCCGGCCAAAAAAGTTAAGGTGGTTAAGGTAAAGGCCAAAAAGAAATAAATTCCATTTTTAAGATTGGGTCAAATCTCTATAAGCACTGGCGGCGGCAACAGCGCCTTGGGCAGTCGCCGTAACGGTCTGCTTAAAACCACCCATTGCGTTTGTCACATCCCCAGCCGCATAGACATACTTAACATTTGTTCTTTGATTTTCATCAACCTTGATATAACCTCTTTCATCTGTTTCTATTCCTATATCCTTGATTAAAGCCGAAGCTGGTGTTGCTCCTATTTCAACAAAAATTCCATCCAACTTAATTTCTTTAGCATTGCTTAACTTCACGCCCTCAACCGTTTGATTGCCCTTAATTTCAACAACCTCCACATTGTAGATTATCTCAACTTTATGACCCTTGCTTTTTAGTCGTTTGATATTTGCTGGCTCGCCCTTTAACTCCTCTCCTCTGACAAAAAGATATATCTTTTGCGCATATCTTTCCAAAAGCAAAACACCAGTAATTGCCGCATCGCCTCCTCCCACTACTCCTACTGTCTTATTTCTAAAAAAAGCCGCATCGCAAGTCGGACAGTAAGAGACGCCATGACCATGATATTTGGCCTCGCCCGGCACATTCAATGTCCTCCGCTGAGTACCCAAGGCCAAAATCAAAGCGCGACTTTCAAATTCTTTACCAGAGCGAGTCATAACCTGAAAAATTTTTGATTTTTTGTTTTTTATTTTTATCACTTCATCTTGAACAATCTTCACATCAAAAGCCTCCAGCTGCTCTTTCATCTGCTCAGCCAACTTGAGCCCTGAAATTGATTTAAAACCCGGATAATTTTGTATCTCCCAAGCCTCAGCCATCGCTCCCCCCAAAGCACTACCTATAACCAAGGATTTTAACGAATATCGCCCACCAAATAAAGCCGCTGAGAGTCCGGCCGGTCCGCTGCCAATAATAACTAAATCATACATTTTACCTCCATCTTTTATCCTAACATAATCTAATGGGGAGGTGTAACCTCCCCAGTGTCGCTGCATAAAGCGCGACCTATTTTTATTATACAATATTTGTCAAGAGGTTGTAAAATCGCGCTTATGTACCCAGATGAAGCAAAGCAGCAAACTGTCCAAACCTCTTAAATGCATAGAGTTCGATTTGCTCGTTGACGGCTGTTTCCTCTGAAGAAGACAAGTTAGCGGGACATTCTTTGGTCTGCCAATCAAACTGTTCTAAATACAAAGCCAGTACTTCTGTCTCTTGACTGCGCCAATGTTCTACCTGACTGCGCAATTTTTTCGCACGTTCAATCGGTACCAGCAGCAATTTCAATCTATTCTCTATAATTTCCCTTTCTGTAATTCTTTTGTATGGAATTTCTGCCTGGAAAATGACTGGTTCTAATCTTACTCCCGGCTTCTCTGTTTCAGCATATTCGGCTACCTCTGCACCTCCAATTTTTAGAAGATCAATAACTTCCCTTTTGGCTAAGGCAAACATCCTGAAGGCATCGTCTTTGTATTTGGCAACCTCCTCAATATCCGAAAGACTTTGCCTTCCAAATAGTCGCACTATCACCACTTAGGTTCACCTCCTTTTAATATTGTATCTTTAGTTTATTTTATTTCAACCACCACCCGCCTGCTTCTCGGACCATCTAACTCAATCAAAAATATATTTTGCCAAGTTCCTCTAACCATCTGGCCATCTTTAACAGGAAGAATTCTGCCCTGCCCGATTAAACCTGAAAGGATATGCGAATCTGCATTATCATCAATCCTATTATGTTGAAAATCAAAACCGGCAACAGTCGTTTTTAGAAAATTCAACCAATCCTTTTTTAAACCTTCCTCATTCTCTGTTAATACAATCGCGGCCGTTGAATGTGATACGAAAACCAAAACCCAACCTTCCTTTATATCACTTTCCTTAACCACCTTCTCAACTTTTTCTGTAATATCCACTAATTCATACCGCTGTTTTGTTTGGATATAAAACTCGTAAAACATTTTGAACAACTCCACCTAGACGAAGCGAAAAACTCGAATTGGCTGTTTGTCTTGAACAAAATCCGAACGTTAGATTTTGACAATCTCCGTTCGGGTGGGATAAAAAAATGAAGATTCACAACTTGGCTGGGGAGCCAGGATTCGAACCTGGAATCTTCAGATCCAAATTCTGACGTGTTACCGTTACACCACTCCCCAATCAAAGTCAATTTTATCATAAAAAAGTCGCCCCAAGCAACTGATAAGCCAGGTTCTGTTTAAACTATCATCTGTCTGAGCGGTGGGATCCGTGGTCATCCTGACGAGCAGCCAGTTTGATGATACTCAGACCCTTCCACCTTGCACCGGAAAGGGTTTGGATTCGGCATATGTCGCCATATGCTACGTGTGCTCTTACCACACGATTTCACCTTCGCGTGGCTAACTACGCCTTCCGCTGTGTATTTCTGTTCCACTTTCCCTAGCCTCACGGCCGGTTGACTTACGTCAACTTTCCTGCTCTACGGTGCCTGGACTTTCCTCCCCGCACCCTTCAACTCACAAGATGTATATTAAAAGTACACATAATATATTTTTAATCATCTCCATGGACTGAAGGGTGCGGGGCGATAGTTTCAATTGCTTGAGGCATTCGTATTATAGCAAAAAATAAGAATGAAATCAATCTCACCTTGACATTAAATAATATCCTTGCTATAATTTTTTTCTCTAAAATAAAGCACATTAACAATTACTTTCCTGCATGAACTGAATGAAATTATACTCAGATAAAAACGCATCAGATAAAAACGCAAAGGAGGAATGAAAAATGAGAGGGGCAAAATTTCTATTGGCATTGATTGCCCTAATGGTTGTTGTCGTTGACGCTAAAATCGTCTTCGACAACTCAAAATTATCCAGCAACAATTCAAAATCTGAGGGTGCGCCCGTATTCACCCAGATATGGGTGGCAAGTAAGGAGTGTCCCTCTCCTCTGTATATTGAGGACGAAAGGGGCAAAAGGGCGACAGAAAACTGCCCAATAGAAGAAAGCGATGAGCAAATCTCGCTTTCAAAAAACAAGGATGAAGAAATAAAATGGGAGCTGAACATCAATTGCTTCCATAAAAAAACATTCTTCATCGTTTTTCCGTCGAAAAAGATAATGCCGGCTATCGGCGATTTGACAATAGATAATCGAATCGCCGAAAAAGAAATCCATATTGGCGGCAAGATAAAGGTCACCATAGACCCGGCCGCTAAAGAGACGGTTTTTAGCGACGGAAAAAGCATACAAAAAATCTCGATAAAGGAGGGGAAATAAAATGAGAAGAGCATATCTGATTCTCCTCCTTTTGTTTGTATCTTCAGCGACAAGAGCTGTTTGGATTCTTCCGGATGATACAAATGGCTCTTTGAAATTTCCCAGTTTCATTTTTGCTGACACTATCAGGAATGGGAGCGAGAATAACTATGCCTTAAAAGTAGCACTATCAGGAGATTTTTCCTGCAAAAGTACGTTTGGAGAATGGCATATTCCGGGAATTTGTCTTTATTGGCCAGATCCGACAGACCAAGAAAAATTCATCACTGTCTACCAAGGTTGGGTTAATACCCAAATAGGACAGGGGGATTTTACTTTGTCCATAGAAGGATCTTCAGAAGGACCTTTCTTCTCGGAAAAATCAGCCACAGTTACATGGATGCTTTCGGAAATATCGGCACCATTATTTGGGCTACCCCAGGTTACTCAAAAAGGGGACCAAAGCCCTTATGCAAGTGGAGACCATACAATTGCCCAGCGCGGTTGTTGCTTGTGCTCCTTATTAGCATGGGGCAAATATTTAGCTGAGTGTCCGTGGTCACCATCTGAATTTAATCAAGTGATGGTGAAGGAAAATGGGTATTGGGGTAATGATGTTAAGATTCCGAGGGCGTGCTATCTGTTGAATTTGGATTATATCGGCAGATATAAATATAAAAAAGTTAAACAGGAATGGCTGGAAAAATGGCGTGCTCTGGGATGGGGCACGGTAGCAAAAGTCTGGGCACCTCATAAAGACAAAAAGGGGGCCATTGGATGGCACCAACATTGGGTAGATATTACACCGGGTGTCATCCAGAAAGACCATAAAATATACTATGGTTTAATGGATCCAGCCTTAAGAAGCAGCTACACCCATCGAGTCTATAGAATAGACTCGTTGGTGGTTGTGGCTCCGAAGAATATGAAAACTACTGCAGATGTGAAACTTGTCCCATCAGTATGGACGCAAAACTACTGGTGGAAAAATCCAGAAAACCAGTATTCAAAACCTTACTGGAAGGAAAAGACAAGTTTGAACAGTTTTGACAACCTTAGTTGTGTCGTTAACTTTGAACCCCTTGAGGAAGGTTTCCAAGAACCCATCCTTATTCCGTTCTATTACAGAATAGATGCGGAAACAAGCAAGGATGTGTTTATAACAAAAATAGAAACTCCAAAAGGGATACTGACAGAGGACACTTCTTCGGAAGACGAAACCCTGTTCAAAGATTTTGTTGACGAAGAAGGCGAATATCACGATGACGAAATTTGGGATTTCTCAGAAGAAGAAATCCAACAACTTGAAGAAATGGATGTTCCAACATTAGAAAATTGTAGCGTTGCAGGAATGAGAGCAACGCCTGGAAGATACGTTTTCTACCTTTCGGGAAAACCCAACGCTTGGTACAATCTCCGATGCTTCATAAATAATGGAGAACTTCAGGAGAAAAACTTCAGCGGAGTACTAGACGAAGGGGGAAATGGAATAGTTGTTTTGGATTTCGAAGCCAAAACGATTGTCCTCCGAACAGGAGGGATAAGAAATCTTCCAGCAGGAACGCTGATAACCCTTGAAAAAGAGGTAACTTTCTCCTCAGAAAAAGGTTATTTCTTTATAGAGGATTACAACAGAGCGGCTGGAGCAAAAATCCTCTGGAATGGCGAGGCTCCGCCCAGAGGAAGTTTGGTTTCGGTTACAGGAAAAGTATTAGAAACTAAACCAGAAATAATAATACAAGGAGAGACGGTGGAAATAATCTCTCTCTCCGAACCGTCAATCAAACCACTTATGATAAAGTCTCCTTGGCCCGAGATGGCAAACTGCCTATTGGCAAAGCTATGGGGTCGGGTGGTGACTGCAGAAGATGGTTTGATAAAAATAGACAGCGGTAGCGGATTAATAACCTTAAAAACTGAACAACAAATTGGAATAGGCTCTTTTATCACATTTGAAGCTGTTCTAACAAACAGCCAAGAATTAGAACCTATTCCAGAAACTATACAACAAATAAATAACTAATAAACACCCCTCGTTCAAAACGAGGGGATTTTTATTAGAAAGAATTCTCACCAAAAATTTTTATTGCCGCCTGATATGTTGAAATATCATTCTCTTCAGCAATATCAAAAACTTTATTCAATGAGTAATCAACCGCTTCAATGGCTCGCGCTATTGCCTCCTCTCTATTGTAGCCTAAACCGGGTAAAGAAAGTTCTCCTGCAACTAGAATCAATCCCCCGCAGTTAATTATAAAATCGGGGCAATAAACAATATTTAGATTTTTTAACTTTAACGAACCCGGAAACGGCTCAGACAATTGATTATTCTCCGCTCCTGCAATAATTTTTGCCTTTATCAATGGGATAGTTTTTTGGTTAATTGAATTTCCCAATGCGCAAGGCGAAAAAATATCGCAAGGCAAAGAATAAATTGTTTCACAATCAACTACTATTGCTCCAGTATAAGAAGCCACGGTCTCTACCTTATTTTTATCTATATCAGCAATATATACCTTAGCACCTTGATCTACTAAAAGTTCGGCCAGAGTGCTACCAACCTTTCCTACTCCAAGAATAGACACAACAAGACCTTCCAAGGAACCTTTGTCTGAGATTGAGTCAGCGCTTAAATACCTGCGAGAGGCGATTCTTATTCCCTCCAATACTGATGTTGCTGTGGCTAACGAAGGGCTACCATTACCTTTTTTTAAGCCACAAGCATATTTTGTCTTTTGAGCAATAACTTCTATATCCTTCTGATTAATCCCTGAATCTTCTGCAGTAATATATTGACCGCCTAAAGATTCCACCAATTCGCCAAAGGCATGGAGAATTTCCTCAGATTTTTCTTTTTCTGGGTCTCCGATAATTACGGCCTTACCTCCACCAAGAGGCAATCTCGCTGCTGCGGCTTTTTTCGTCATGCTTCTTGCCAGACGATAAACATCTACCAAGGCTGATTCAAAATCAGGGTAATTAAGCATCCTCACTCCACCCAAGGCAGGACCTGATTTTGTTGAATGAATTGCAATTATTGTTTTCAACCGATTATCCAACTTAGCAAGAACAGCTTTCTCAAATCCATAAGCCCTCATATCTGCCAAAATGTTAAACATAGAAATCATCTCCTTTTTTGAATTGTTAAAATGCAGAGAACAATTTATTTTATATAGACAAACCACTCTTGACAAGCCTCGTCCTACGAAATATCATAAAGACGACTCTAGAAAGGCAGGCGAAAATGGATCTAGAAAATCCCAAATATTGGAGACTCTTGGTTAATCAGTCGCTTTTGAGGTTTTTCTTACTCAAAAGTTTGGGCGAAAAAGGCGCTCACGGCTATGCCCTTCAATCCGCCTTAACTGTCGCCTCAAATGGGCTTTGCAAACCTTCTCAAGGAACCATTTATCCGGCCTTAAAAGAACTAGAAAAAGGCGGCTATGCCAAAGGAGAATGGCAAAAGGTTAATAATCGCCGCCGCAAGGTCTATGTCTTAACTACAAAAGGGAAAAATGCCTTAAACGCCGCCTCATCCGTTTTGAAAAAGGCATTTTCTTCAATTTCGCCAAAAGAAAAAGAACTGACGCCATTGCCTTTTGAAATAGAATCCGGCAAAGAAACGTCTAAGTTGCCTGGCTTTTGAATGACCGCTTGCGCCACTCAGAGAAAAACAGAAAAATAAAGAAGGAAAGAATGATTAAAACCCAAGATAAAGGCGATGGTGCGTTGGTTCTAAAAATTTTTTGAAGTGGTGGAAAATAAACAACGCCATACAACATAACAAAAGAAATTAATTCAGCATACAAAAGCCAGGGATTTGTCCAAATCCCTATTTTAAATAGGGAAAATTTTGGACTTCGGCACGAAAAAGCATTGGCTACCTGACACAAAACCAAGAGGGTGTAAACAGAAGCAGTGGCGCTTAAATAAAGTGGGGCATTTACATTGAGTGATTCACCCCAGTGCCAACCGCCTTCAAAAAGAGAAACAAGATAAACCAAGAAAGCCAGGGTTCCCATAATCAATCCAACAAGAAGCAGACGGGAAAGCATACCAATATTCATCATCCTTTCTGTTGCTGGTCGCGGCGGCCGCGTCATAATAAACGGTTCCTCTTTCTCTACGCCTAAGGCCAGGGAAGGAAAAACATCCGTACCAAGGTCAATCGCCAACATTTGTATGGCCAAAAGTGGTAGGGGTAGGCCTAAAAATAGACCAAAGAGCGGAGCGAAAAGTTCGCCAGCATTGGATGAAAAGACATAAAAGATAATTTTTTTGGCGTTATCAAAGATTGTCCGTCCTTCTTTTATCGCCTTGACAATTGTAGCAAAATGGTCGTCAAGCAAAACCATATCAGCCGCCTCTTTAGCCACATCAGTTCCAATGCGACCCATTGCAACACCAATATCAGCAGCAACCAAAGCCGGTGCATCATTCACCCCATCTCCGGTTACTGCCACCACTTCTCCTTTTTCCTTTAAATTCTCTACAATCCTCAGTTTCTGGCTAGGGTCAATTCTGGCAAAAATCATTCCATCCGTCAAAAATTCCTTCAATTTATCATCATCCATTTTGTGCATCTCTTCGCCTGTAATCACTTTTGTTGTCTCAGAATATAAACCAATTTGCTTTGCCACTGCCAAAGCCGTTAAACCATAATCTCCGGTAACCATAATTACTTTTATCTGAGCTTTTTTGCAAAGTGCAATCGCTTCTTTCACCCCTTCTCTTGGTGGATCTTCTATCCCAACCAAACCAATAAATTTTAAATCTTGCTCTATAACTTCTTTTTGAAATTGCTTCTTTTTACCCAAATCCTTGCAGGCAAAGGCTAAAACTCTCAATCCGGCGCTGGCCAACCGGTCATTTTCTTGAATAATTTCCTCTTTCTCCTCTTTTTTTAATTTGCAACGTTCCAATATTTCTAGAGGCGCACCTTTGACATAAGCAATATAATGCTCACCTTCCTGACAAACCACGCTCATCATTTTCCTCTTTGAGGAAAAAGGAATTTCAAAGACACGTCGATATTCTCTTCGCATCTTATCCACTTGCACTTTCTTTTTTTGAGCGTATTTTAATAAGGCTATTTCAAGAGGATTACCCAATGGCTTTTCTGCTAAAGTAGCGTTATTGCATAAAACCATTGTCTTGTTGAGCAACTCAATTGATGCATTTTTCATCCAACTCTCTATTGCAGTCATTTCGCCTGTTGTTAATGTGCCTGTCTTATCTGTACAAATCGTTGTCACAGAGCCCAGACTTTCAACATGAAGCAGTTTTTTAACCAAAGCCTTTTTTTTAAGCATTCTTTGAGCGCCCAAAGAAAGAGCAACGGAGATAGCCGCTGGCAATCCCTCTGGCACCATCGCCGCACCAGCCGCTATTGCAAAGAGCATACTTTCCTTTAAATCCCTCCTGATAAAATACATAACAAAAAGGATTAAAACAGCCACAAGAGTTGCAATTTTTGCTACTGTTTTACCCGTATGGCGCAGTTCTTTTTGTAAGGGGGTCAATTCTTCTTTTGTTGCTTGGGTTTCTTTAGCAATTTTACCAAATGCTGTCCCCATACCTGTTTCAACGACCACTGCTTTTGCCTCGCCCTCCGCTACAGATGTGCCCATAAAAATCATATTCTCTATATCTGTCAATGATTTAGTCTCTTTAATTTGATAAACTCTTTTGGGCTGGGGCTCTGACTCTCCAGTTAGGGCAAAATCATTCGTTTTTAAGTTGAATGCTTCTATCAACCGGGCGTCTGCGCAGATAGCGTCTCCTGATTCTACAACTAAAATATCGCCTGGGACAACATGAATAGAAAGTATCCTTTTTAATTTACCTTCTCTAATCACTTTTGCAAAAGAGGGAATATGTTTTTTAAAAGCAGACAAAATTCGCTCGGCTTTATATTCCTGAACAAATCCAATAATTGCATTAATAAAAACAATGCTAAAAATAATAAGACTATCTCTTGGCTCCTCAGTAAAAATGGCCAAAATCCCAATGATAATCAAAATTACTGCCAAAAGGTCAAAAAACTGGACAAAGAATTTAAAAATAAGTGGTCGTTTTTTAACTTTCTTCAGTTGATTGAGGCCATATTTTTTTAATCTGAGCAACGCCTCGCTATCTGAAAGCCCTTCTGCGCTTGTATTAAGTTCATTTAAAATTTGAGAAATCGGCTTTTGATAATAGTTCATTCTGTTTAACAAACCCCAGCATTAAACCTTTTAGAAAAGGAGATTTTAGTTGACTCCGATATTCAAAAACAGCCCTTTCTTTAAGATTTTCTGTTTCATCGTCTAAACTTACTTTAAACCAATTAGATGATAATGTAAATAACCTCGCCGGCGGAGTTAAAAATCTATTTTTATGGCTATTTTTGGGATAAGGAAAACGAGGAAAGTGAACAAGATAAGAATAGAATTCTATTTTTAAACCAGTTTTTTCCAGTGCACGATGAATAAAGAAGGCGCTTGCCGAATGGTCGGGGTGGACATCTTGCGGATGGGGACCAATGATAAGTTTTGGCTGATATGTTTTTAGTATGGAAGCAATATCCTGTTGTAAATTTTCCCCTGTGTAGGCCACATGAGGATGATACGAGTTATTATAGGGAGAAGTTGATTGCTTCAAATATGGGGAAGTGTAAGGAGTCTGCCAGTGGCTCTCTAAAAGTTCTTTGATGCCATGGTCAGGATAGCCCAAAAAGATAATGTCTTCCGCTTTCACTCCCAAAATTGCCAAAGCCTTCTCAGACTCTTTTTGCCTTAAATAACCGGATTGAATATAATCTTCAGGCTTAGGATATAATTTTTTAAACTCCTCTACAGATGTAAATCTATGCCCATCGCCATTTGTAATAAGAATTACTTTTACATTAGCACCGTTTTGGATGGACTTTCTAATATAACCTCCCGCTCCCAACACTTCATCATCAGAATGAGGCGCAAAAACCAGCACCGTCTCTCCTTTTTTAGCCAAATCCGCCTCTGGCAAAAGTGGGATAATAAATTCAGGTATGGTACGGTATTTGAAATAATACAAAACTGTACTTGAAAGCCCCACAACACAAAAAATAATAATAAGGAATAAAATCAACCTTTGCCTTCTCATTTGCTGCTCAAAGATAAATAAATATCTTCAAATTGAGAATAAGTATGTTCGACCAAATGCGTCTCTGAAAGTTCCACACTTTTCTGCCCCATCCGCTCCATTAGGTCAGGGTTTTTTAAAAGGGCAATTATTTTCTGGGCCAAATCATAGACATCAAAGGGCTTAAATAATAAACCATTGACGCCGTGCCTAACAACCTCTGGTAAGGCACCTGCATTCGCCGCAACAATCGGTAGACCAGATGCTTCGGCCTCCAAAACCACCAAACTAAGCGTCTCGCATGGACAGGGATTAACAAATAAAGAAGCGGCTTGATAAATTTTGGGCAAAATTGGAGCATAATGAGGAACAAAATCAATAAAAATTACCTTTTTATCCACCCCCAAGTCTTTTGCCGCCTTTTTTAACTTTTCCCGCTCGGTTCCATTCCCTACAAGAACAAAACAAGCGTCTAGCTTTTTTAAGACGAACGGCACGGCTTTGATATACGTGATTAAATTTTTATCCACATCTTGACGGCCCACATACAAAACCAATGGTTTATCTAAAGGAATATTCCATCTTTTTTTAACCAGATTAATATCTCCGTAATGCGGTAAAAAACGAGAAATGTCAACGCCATTAGAAATAACCATTATCTTATCTTTGATCTTTCCCTTCTGAAAATTTTTAGCCACGGTTTGGGTCGGACAGGTCACAATATCGCACTTTGAATAAAACCAGTCCAGATAACCACTTGCTATTTTCATAAATATTGGCTCTATGAATTTTAAATAAGGAAGATAAGAAATAATATATTCCAAGGAGAAGTGATTTGTGGCAACAAGGGGAATTTGCATTTTGCTCGCTTTAAACAAAACCGAAAGTGAAATCCAGGCGGGGTCTTGAAGATGAATAACATCCGGCCTTGCATCCTCAATGAATCTAGCAACTTTTTTAAAAGGAGATTTGGAGACGTAATAACCCTTTCTAAATTTGTTAA
>Ga0078972_1004729_pt1 | contig 36420 bp, 55 predicted proteins | sample YelNatPaOPGAMG01_FD_67568 | JGI IMG/M metagenome (GOLD analysis project Ga0078972, IMG submission 67568) | Hot spring thermophilic microbial communities from Obsidian Pool, Yellowstone National Park, USA - OP-RAMG-01 (SPADES assembly) (version 2) | ecosystem: Environmental > Aquatic > Thermal...
TTAGGTCTATCTTAAAAGATCCTGCATTTAACGTTCTCCCATAGTATCCGTTAGCTTTGTTGTCTTCTTCTTCGCTTAAGAATACCTTTCTTTCAGAGTTCATAAGCGTCTCCATAACCAATTCAATAAACTCTTTTACACCAAGTTTCTGTCGGTTAAGAATATCTTTGGTAAGATAATCTTCTGTTAGACTTTCTAAAGAAGCTTTTAACTTCTCTATTTCTTCTTTTCTCATACATAAAACCTCCTAAAACTTAATAACATGTTTAAGTTTAAGACACATAAATATTTTAACTCCCGACAAATGGAAGGCTTACACCTTCTATTATGTGGTTAGACTGTTGGGTTGGACACATTGGGGTAAGCCATGATGGGATTGTTAGGTTTAGGCTCGGTTTTTAGAATAGGTATCGGCATTGCTTTATTGTGTGCTTTAGCTTTTGATGTTTACGCTTTTCATGATATAAAACATTTAAACGAAGTGATATTACTTCAAAAACAACAAATCACACAAGAGCAATCTTATATATCTTATTACGCAAACCTATATAACAAAATAAAGCATGATTGTCAACTGAATAGAAAACAGATTATTAAACGATACTCGGTCATCGTTAGAGAAGCTACTACGCCAATACCACAAATACAAATACCTCATCAGAAAAATGAATGTGAAGCTTTAAAGGAGATGATAAATGAAGCGTCTAATTATTTTAGCAAGTAGCCTGTTGCTGTTTAGCTGTGCTATGCAACCAAGAACAATCACGCTCCCGCCTATCACGAAAGAAGTGATTGTGAGATGCCCTGTGCCTAATATTCCACATACAAAAAAACCCATCATAAAAAACAAGAACCAATCACTGAAAAATTGCAGAAAATGTTGAACTACATGTTTCAATTGCAGAGAGAAAACAAATTACTTCGTGATGTTTTAAAAACTTGTAAAGGAGGTAAAACATGAATCACCTAAAAGTCATCGTTCAAAAACATTGGCTTGATATCGTGTTAGCTGTAGTGTTTTTTGCGGTAGCATTTAGCACTACAATTAGTCATGGAGCTTTCTTATTCGCACTGGCAAGAAAGGTAGCACTGGCAAGTGCGGGTTTGGTGTATTATTACACAACAAGATTGTTGAAAATAGGACACATTGAATGGAGGGATCCGTATGACAAAATATATAGTATTGTGCTTCTTATTTATATCGCAATTGTCTTTAGCTTGGGTTAATCCAAGATGCGTTAAATTAGAAAAGCCAATAGAAAAAGCAGCTAAGCAAATTATATCGCCACGCTTTCCCTGGTGGTATAACGTTGCTTTGGCTCAGCAAGAATCCGATTGCACGTGGATAACATCCAGAGATGGATGGGGTAGTGTGGGATATTTCCAGCTTACGCCTGTAGATGAGAATTGGCTTATTAGACCATTATTTCCACACTGGGAAGACCCGTACTCTATGGATGCTTTCTATGGCTTTGCTTATGTGTTGAAAACGCTCATACATTCCACGCCACACCACCTACTTTGGATGGCATATCAGCGCTATAATGGGGGCAATTGGGTTGTGTGGGAATGTAAAGGTGCAGGCTCGTATCAATGGAAGGCTTGTTATGACTATTGCAAGGAACACATCGGACAGCCACATCACAGAGGTTATGTCTGCGTGTGGAGAAGATGGGGAAGATGTGTAGAGTATAGAAGTGCCTGCGATATCAATTACCTTTACTCCTTACACATCTTTGAATGGGGGCAAAAGTATAAACCAATGTGTGCCGTTGATTACATAAACTTTTGGGGGTAAATTATGTTTAAATATCTTAAATCATTATTTATTACGATTGCACTGCTTCAAGGCTTAGCTTTGGCTCAGCCTGTCCATGTTGCCTTTATCGGTGATTCAATCTCTTTAGAACTATAATTTCTCAAAAAAATCCTACACCCCCCTATCCGCAAACGCTTGTCTATCAATATAGAAATGAGGTGTATAAAACACTTTTTTTCTGCAATTTTGCAATGTATCACGATATTCCTACAAAGATAAAATTTTTATAAAAAAATATAGAGATATTTACATTTTGGGGAGTTTCTGCAATTTTGCAGTGTATCAAAAAAATCCTACAGATATAAAATTTTTATAAAGAAGTAGAGAGATATTTATTTTTTATCAAAACCTGCAATTTTTGCAGGTTTTGATATTTTAGTTGTGGGTGGTGCATTCCTGCAATTTTTGCAGGTTCTGTTTTTAATACTTTCTTCTTTCTTTATCTCTATGTATTCTTTCTAACGCTCTTCTCACTTCTTTTTCAATATTTGTCGCTACTGTTGTAGCAACCTCTGGCTTTGTATCTGGTGCAAAATGATTTGTGCTATTCACTATGATATGAAACGTAGTATGTGAGCCCATCCCTACTGCAGCAGCTGGAGCGGGGTTTATTGTGGGTATTGATACTGCTTGTGCTAATACTTGTCTCATTTTTTCAACTAATGGATCTGGTTTTATTGTGTCTGCTATTGTCTGTATTAGTTTTATTCTATGAAGATCTCTTAATGGACCCTCTTTGGCTGGTGAGAATGGCAGTAGGTTTCTTATTCTCTGCACTATGTTTTTCATGATTTGGACAGGTTTACTTGCTACAGACTCAATACCTTGTACAAGCGTATTTAATATGTTTTGTCCAGCCCTAAATAAATTTGTGCTTGAGATAAACCTTATAGCTGCATTCCAAGCATTCGTTATAAAATTCACTGCTTGTGCTATTTTTTGAAACACAAATATTCCCGCTTGCTCTAACAGTTTGAAAATTTTCATCCATAGATGTATATAAAAATGAAAAATTGCAGTAGCTATTCGAAACTCAGCTTGAATAATTGTTATCCATATATGAAACGCTGTGCGAGAAAAATTTATAAAAAACGTTATCGCATGAATGAGAAAAACAATACCTCTGAGTGGTAATGAGAAAATAAAGCCTATGACTTCCCCTATCTCTTTAAATGTTTGAAAAGCGTTGGCTGTGGATTTGACAGCGTGGCTCAGCTGTTTTGCCGTATGGCTCGTTTTCTTCATAGTCTCATGCACTGGTGTGAAAAATCGCACAATAGCACCAAACACTGACTTTAAAACATCCCACAGCTCGCTAAATGCGTGTACGATTGGATGTATCGCAGTACTAAAGGATTTCAAAGCTGGAGCCATTGCTTCTTTAAAGCCTTCTATAAAAGCTGAAATGGCTTTAAAGGCGTTTGGGAAGTGTGTTTGAAACCATGCCGTAATTTGTTTCCAGTGCGTATAAAGTAGATATCCCACAGCTATAGCTGCCACTACGGCTGTGATAAAGAGACCAAGAGGGTTTGTTAAAAAGACTACTCTAAGCATATTCAAAGCTGGTATCAGAAATCTAAATATCATCATTCCTACTCTGAATACTGCTCCTGAGACTTTAAGCAACATAGAAGCAACTTGAATACCCCCTGACAAAAATGAGAGCATAACACTTCCTACTTTTGCAACAACACCAGCTAAAGCCATAAAACCTATAATGCCCGCTGGAGGTAGTATAAGCCAACGTGCAAGTGTTTTGTGTTTGTCTATGAGATTTTGTACGAGCGATAGAAAATCATTGATTTTGTTCATTATAAAAACCAACGGCGGAGCAATCAATCCGCCTATCTGTGCTGCAAGGTTTACAAACGTACCCGCCATCGCTTTGAACGTATTGTGGAAGGTATGCAATAGCACATGCATTCTTTGTTGTATATTTGCTTGCTCTGCAATAGCTTGCTCTGTTTTTTCAATACCCATATATTGCCCGCTGGATATACTTTGCATCATCTTTTGATATTCTTGTGAGCTGATTTTTCCCATTCTCAACAGTGTTTGTGCATATTCTTCTGCTTGTTTTTTTGTTCCTGATAGCAATATACCCATTGATATCATACCACGTTGTCCGAAGAGTTGCTGTATAATTTGCATTCGTGTTTGAATATCTTTCACTTGTGATAGCTTATCTCTCATTACTTCTAAGAATTTCAACATATGAAAATGTCCGCCTTCGAAAAACTGCTTCGAGTCTAATTGAAAGTTGATACCCTTTTTCTGCAATGTGTTTAAATTCTTTTGTAGGTCTACCATCCGCTCAAATGCGTCCTTGAGCGATACACCAGCTTCTGTTCCATCTACCCCTGATTTGTTCAACGCTCCCAATAAAACGCTTATTGTTTTGAAATTTTTCAATCCTTTGATACCGAGCATGCTAAGAGGTGATGCTAAATACTTAGATGCATAAGCCATATCAGAAAGCGTTAAACCTGTTGCAAACTTCACCTTCTGCACTTGATTTACAAATGCTGGAAAGTCTTTGTTTTTGATACCGTATGCGTTTTTGAACTGAGCTATATATCGTGCGACTTGTTCTGTACTTTCGTGTTCGCTATCTTTTGTGAGCACCCACAGGTCAGCAGCAGCCTTAAATGCTCCGTTCGCTATTGTTTTTGCTGACAGCCCATATTCTTTCAGAGCTGTTGCCATCTCGTGGTAATCTTTTGTAGAGCCCGGGTAGATATCTCCGAGCTGGACTGCTTCTTGTTTGATTTTCTTCACATATTCTTCATACTGTTTGTAGGCTTGCGGTGTCATTGCTTTTTTGTTGACCATGAAGGCCACCTCAAGGTTTGCTTCTTGTTCTTGAAACTCTGAATACGCAGCCAGAGACCCTAAGATACCTCCCATCGGTAACGCTGTGGCTTTCAACATCTTGCCTGCAAAGTCGTCTAATTTTTGAGAAAACTTCTCTAAATGCTCTGGATTGAAAGTTTCTTTGATTGTCTTTTGTAATTTTTGAAATGGAGACTGCAAATTTTCAGCTGTCTGTTGTGTGTTTTTTAATTGTTCATCAAGCTTTTTTACTTGTTCTAATGGTTGTGATAAAGCTTTAGAAACTTGATCAAATAGTTTAAGAACAATCTCAACATTATATTGCATCGTCTAACTCGTTGTTTATGTGTTCATAATATTCGTTGAGTTTCTGAGCCCAAAATCTGAGCTCGTCAATATCCATCTCTTTCAGATCAGCATAACTAAAGCCATGCTTAATCATCACTAAGATTGCTGTTGTTCCAACAGGGGGCTGAATAACTTCCCAAACTCACCAGTCAGTGCTATGACGTCTGGTATAGGCATCTCATCTAAATCATCTTCAGTGATTGCTTTTCCGTCTATTTCGACAAGCCTAATCATCAGCATTTTCATAATCTCCGATGGATCATTTGCCATCTTTTGCGCCCAAAATAAATCTTTGCCTTTGCCGTCTTTTATTGTTGCAATCTTTCCAGAAGGTAGCTTTACTTCAGTCATTTATTACCCCCCTATATTTATTCTGTAATTTTGCAGTATGTCAACACCGTTTACACGGTAGATGTTGTTAATCACATCTATTTCTAAGACATCCTGATAGTCCACTTGCAGCTTGTAATACATCACTGACAGAGTTGCCTCTGGCGTTGGAGCTTCAGCAATTTTGAGGTTTCCTTGCTCAAATTCTTTGAATATTCCCCTCATTTCAGCTCGTATCGGAAGCTCTTGAGATACTCCTTGCTGTGTCCAGTGTTGATTTGAGCCTCTGACGATCACATATCGTACTGTGAAAGGATCAGACGCCAAACCTATAAACTCTGGGTATAAGCTGTTGAATTTTATCTTAGCTTCCATTTTTTCAAGACCGCTTGGCAATTGAAACTCTGAATATAAACCCAAGCCTTTTGCGTCTACAAATTTGAATTGCACTTTCGGAAGATCAACTTCTTCAGCTTTTGCGATGAAATCGAAGCCGTCTATATAGATACGAGCATTAAAAACTTTATTGATTTCTATTCCCATCTTTTATCCCTCCTTAACCTGTAAGCTTCTTCAACAGATTGATATTTATGACTTCTTGAAATGTAATTGTTTCAGCGGGTGGCGGTGGCATGATTTCATAATTAAACACAACTTGACCAGCTGCGAGCTGTGAAGGTGGATTGTTTTGTTTGAGGAAATAGCATTTTCCATCTACCAACGCACCCCTTCCGATTAGCGTTCTTATGAAAGCATTCACCATAGAAAGAACGCCATCTATAACCACCGTCAAAGGCTTGTCTAAAAATTGTAGCGTTGAGTATTCTATAGATTCAGCTATGATATCAGCTGTTCTTTGCACAGATATGAATGTGCTAGGGTCAGTGTTTGCTGGCCACGCAGCAGATCTATCACCCCATACTCTGTATCCAGTCCCAAAAGAATTGAAAACCGTCACTATGCCGTTTGCGTTGAGAATGTTTGTGTCTGTGGTCGGATTGTTGATAGCAGCTGTGATAGGTCGTTCTATACCTATTATGTTTTCTATCTCGTGGTTCGATGGAGACCACCAATACCCATAATCATTGTCTACTCTTGCTATCACACCAGCCAGCCGTTGAGAAAACGGTTCGAGTCTTGGTGCGTTCAAGGCTTCATCGTAAACTTTCAAGTGCGGATAGCAAATTATCGTCCTGTACGAAGATGTATTGAGCTGTCCACCAGCGCCTCGGGCTTCGATAACTTGTTGTGTAGTAAGTCCTACTGGAGCATCTATAAGTGCAAATGCTCTATGATTTTCAGCTTTTGCTATCATAGCAGCGGCAACGTCTTGATTCTCACAGAAAAACGGAGCAAGCATCAATTTTGCGGTAAAACCAAACTGCGTATACAATTGATCTATTATTTCAAGCCCTGTTCTAAGCCCAGTGGTTGGATCTATGCCACCAATCACTTGAGCATCCGTGACCGTGGTTGGGTCTGGTAGACCCGCAGAGTTTGTGTTTGATACTGGATTGAAGACATTCACAACCACACAAGTAGTCCCGCCTTGATCGAATATTGCATCAAGTGCGTAAGGTATCGTGTATCCTGGCGTTGGTGGTCCGAAATTGGTCACAGCATCACTTTTGCTCAAGACTAAGACGGGCTCGTTGACTATTTGTTGATACCAAGCTGTTGATGACATTCCAGCTGGGATTGTATCCTGCACTGGTGCAGTACCAACCAAAAACACAATAGCAGAGCTTACTTGTTGAACTGGAATTGGTCCCGTGGTTAGTTCTATCGTTTCAATACCGTGAAGATAGCTTGCTGGCATATCACACCTCCTTCTCGTGATCGTGATCTTGTTCTTGTTCTGGTTCTAAATATCCAAGACCTATCAGTGTTCTCAAATGGTCGCTGTTGATATCTGGCAGTTCAACTTCACGATCTGGATAAAGAGGATAGCTCTTCCCAGCAATCCATACCATTGTTGGATACGTGATTTTCACCTTATACTTCATGGCATTGCCTCCACATTGATTTGACTTACAATTACATCATCAGTGTACGGCACAACATATCTGCCGTTTGCTTTGAATATTAAACGGTAAACAAAACTCCCTGATTCGTGTGCTAAAAGATCAACCTTTACAGGCTCTACGTTATAGTCTGTTTGTTGGACAAGTGCGTTGATAATGTTAGTAATCAAGGGATATGCTCCCTCTGCCTCCTCCCTCAAGGCTTTAAAAAATAAAAGAGCACTAAATTGAAACTTTGTTTCGTAGGAGTATGGAGATAACGGCTGAAAATCTACACTCTCAATGATTATTCGTACGAAGGGGGTGTAATTGGGTCTAAAGAATAGCTCATCAGCTTTACCGCTCCACGGCTGAGCGTTTATTCCCGCTGTTGTCAATGTTTGAATAATTTGTGTCTCTAATGTATCAAACACCTTTCAATACCTCATCAAGCGTTTTTACAAACATCTTTTCTGCTATTTGCTGTTTTTCAAACGATTCTTTCACGGGTTTTGCAAAAGGTCTCGCTGGCATTTTATATGTTCCCATTTCGTTATATATGGCGTATGGTACTTCTGTTCCCACCACCGCCATCAATGGTTGCAATCTCCACGTCCAAGACTGCATTAATGTAGATGTCCTGATTAATTTCTTTTCTGAATATCCTTTCTTAATTTTCTCTTTCAAATATTGTTTTGTAAGAGGAGCCCATTCAATTCCTTGAGATGCTCCTTGTGTTTTAAAAATATCTCTAATATCTTTTTGTATTTTTAAAGCAGACTTCTGCAATGTGATATTCGCTGCTTCTTGCACTTTTGCAGGAAGCTCTTTTAAGAATTGCTCGAGCTGCTCGATAGTGTTTGCCATACGATACTCGCTTGAGGCGCAAGGTTCAAGATTCTTTCTACTTCTGCTATCATCTGTTTGACGTTCATGATTTGCCTTCCTTCTGCTTTTGACCAGTACATATTCACATTCGTAGCAAGCTCAGAAGCCGCCAGAAGTAAGAGGGCTTTATTGACTTCTGGCGTATCGGGTATTTCGGAGGCGTCAGATATGTTTAATAAATTCATCAATCTATCTACGGCAAGATTGATACAATTCTGCAAAATTGTAGTTGGATATGAGCTATCGTTTACAAAAGCCTGCAAATCAGTTACCTGTATCATTTCTTCTTCTTGTCATCTTCTTTTACTTCTTCAGCGAGTTTTGCTTCAAGCAAGATAAGAGCTATGTTGTCATCTACTTCTTGTATACCAGCCGCCACTTTGTATTCTTTACCGTTTATCCATACCGATGTTGATTCTTTAACAAACAATTTCATATCCCACTCCCTTAGTTAGACTCTATTCTCACTACCGCTGGTTGGTACAGTATCGTGCATCCAAAATAAGCTCTCCAACCGACGTTTTTGACTCTTCCTAATGGATCTACGTTCGTATAGACAGTTTGTACTGTGTTTCCATCCAGATCAACAAGCCCATATCCATTGAATCCCACGACCAGCGTTTGATAAACATTGGCTGGAGTTGTTGAGTTTCCGTTTGGAACGATTGGCATAGCAGTGGAAACAATGAATTTCACACCTGCAAACTCACCTATGTATCCCTTCTCTATTGGGCCACGCTTTGTCATAGACAATTGTATCAGCTGTTCGGCTGTGAACAAATTCATGATCTTATCTGGATGGATGAAACACACATAATAGCCGTCTGGGAATGTTGGAATATTCGCATCCATCAATAGGTTTGAAGCTTGTATTATGTTTTGCGTTGTAAGCGGATATGATCCAGTCAAGGCGCTTCTGCTTGTTTGACCACCCGCATAAATTACATTTGTGCCTGCGGCCAAAACATTCATTGCTACTGTGTGCAGTGATTGTTGAGCGTTGTAAGCAAGAAGCTCAATAGCAGCATCCATGATAGGTGTAAAGGATGTGATGTCTGTAAACTCATCAAGAGCTATATAGTTTCCATATTCATCTATTTGCACAGTCACTTGTTGGTCTGTGATTGGTGTGCCTGCTGGAGTTGGTTGGAAGGTCAGAGGCGTAGATACGATTGGCAGTAGTTGGAATCTTGTAAATACAGCTTGTCTACCGCTGTTGAGTGGCATCATAAACTTTTGCCCGTAATTCAGTAGTGGCAAATTCTGTCTGACAAATTGCAAGAGCTTTCGCTCGTAATAAATCGGGAAAAGTTCTGGGTTTGTCAATCCTGTTACTGTTGCCATTATCTCATTACCTCCCTTTTAAGTTTCTCGCCCAATTCTTTCAATTCCTCAAAGCTCATTTTCTCTATGTCTTCTTTCTTTACTGTGCCTGGTTGAGATTGTTCTGGTGGTATTTGAACGCTCTTAGATTGCAATTTTTCAGAAGCTTTTGCTCTATAGTCATCGACCATATCCTTGAGTGTGTCTACATCAGCTTTTTCTATGAGCTTGAGAAGTGCTGATTTTTCACCTTCTACGACTTTCACAAACTTTGTAGCTTCAGCACGTAGATGCTCAATATATTTTTTCCCCGTTTCTGCAAGCTCTCTAAGCTCTTGATTCTCTTTTTCAAGAGCTGAAAGCCTCACTTCCAACGCTCTTACAGCGTCCATCAACTCTTCTTTTGACAGTGTCTCAATATTTTGCAACATATTTTTACCTCCTTAGTTTTACTTGCCTTTTGGTTTAGGTCTTTTAACTTCTTTCTTCTTGGCCATCTTTATTACCTCCTTTACAGTGTTTTTCATACAAATTCCTTGCTCGTGCCTCTACACGAGAATCTCCATGAAGAGCTGCAAGACTGATTGCAGCTCGTAGCCTTGCACATGATATTTGCCCTTCCCAAGTCCTGTAAGGGTATTTTCTATTCGTTGGATCTAAGAAATAGTCCCGTGGTGCTTTTTGTCTGAGCTCTTGAGATTCCCACCAACGTGCGTAGTCTGTGTCTTTGTTCTCTTCTGCTTCAAACAACACTTTTGCGTTCTTATCTGCTCCTTCAAAAACAAAAGAAAGCTCTTTGAATGTGAGGTCTTTTACTACGTATTTATTGTCTTCTTCTTTTTCTGTTTCTAATGTCATTCCAACGCTTACATCTGAGATGGGTCTTGGTTCCATTTTCAAAAGATTTATGAGCTTTTCATTCCCATGTTTTACTATCTGCAATTTTGCAATTATCCTGCCATTCTGAAAATACGCATCTTTTACAACTCCTATTACAGAACCTACTTCCCATTTGTGATCTAATAAGACAGGCTTTCCTATAAGAGTCTTTGCTTTTTTTGCTAAAAGATCATCTGGGAAGCAAAGATTGCCATATTTTCGTTGCACGCACGTAGAAGAAAGAGCAACAACGCTTACTTCTACAAAATCTTGTTCTTCGCTCAAATTCTCAGTTGTCAACAGCGTCTCTACAGTAATCACACTGTTATTATGTTTTTATTGAGTTTAAAAAACCAGCAAAGGTTTCAAAGAGAAGATTATCTAAGAGATTTGATGAGATTTTCTAAAAGACGTTTTTTTCTTTGTGCGGATAGTTTTGTTGGTGGTACTTCAAGAACTTCTTGAACCAGTCTTTCTATTTCTGAGGCTGGTATTCTTACTGCTGATTTGTCTTTTATTTTTATACAACGGATAACTCCCTCATCTATCCAAGTGTAAATTGTCCTGTCGGATACTCTAAAGAGCGTTGCTACTTCAAAAACCGTTAGGAATCTATCCATATCTGAGATTTATTATACGCAGTTTGTAGAAAAAAGACAAGCGACAATTTCAACATACAGATTCAACTCTTAAGTCTTTAGTTTGTTTAATCTTAATATATTCACAATAAGATTTAAGCCTTGACATCAAAGGCTCTGGAAACTGATTGAAACTTTCTATTGAGTTTGTGGTGATGTATAAAGGAATGTTCTTAGATTCTGCGTAATAGATAATTTGAGTTATTAAATCAATTTTGATATCCTTTAAATTTGGTAATAAATCATCTATAAGATATGCATCGTGTTCTTGGAAGGTTTCAAATATCTTCGTATCAAACAGCACAGAGGATATATAAAGTGGATTCTGCACTTTCCACCAATACACCAGCTTTGCTATTTTCCAAGTGCAAGCAACAGATTTTCCTACACCAGCTCTTCCTTCCAAAACAGCCCCGTTTTTCTCTGATTCTCTTATTTTCTTTATACTTTCTGTTTCTTTGATTTTAAACAAAGCAACATCTATTAGTCTATCTGGAAAATGTCCTGAACTTAGGATATCTTTGATCTGTGTTTTTGTGCGTGGCTTGAGATATCTGTCTACTTTCTGAATATATCCCGGTTGCGATTCTTTACAAACCCAAAACCCAGCTTCATCTTCAAGAATTGTGCTGTGTGGAAAATCTTTTCTAATCTGTTCAATGTTTTTGTAGATTTTCATATCCCACCTCACCACGGTACATCATCATCATCCTTCACCCAGTCTTTCAAGTAGTAGTCCTTGCCTCTTTGGTTTTCAGGACTGCACCATTCTTTATTGTCTGACTTGCCCTTTATGTTTGGTAAGTGGTTCCTAAATTGCAATATCCCATTCCATTCTCTTTTGGATTTTTTGAAGTTCTCGTAATCTTTCTTGAGTTGTTCTATATCTTCATTGTTTCGTACGTAGATTTGTATCAAATCTTTGAAATGTTTACCAATGATTGCTCTATACTCTACCGAGTACTTAAACATCTCTGGGGGTTTTTGATTCCAGAGGTTCAAATACCAGCCCATGAGATGTTGCAACTCTTTCACATAGCCTGACCGCTGCTCTTCTTTTTCTATTTCTTCTTGCAATCTTGCTCTGAGTTCATGTATCACATCTATCGCATCTTTAAAGCGTTTGTTTTTGAAAAGCTCATCAAACTTTTCAAGTTTCTTTAAAATCTGTCTGTTATTCATGAGATGCCTCCTTTTTCGTCATCTGTTTGTATTTTGACTTTATCGCCTCTGGATGTCTTCCGAGGCGTTTGGAGAGTTCCTGCAAAACTGCAGATTTGCAACCATATACGCTCAGAATGTCATATATGAGTTTTTCTTCTTCTTTTGTGTATCTGCGATGAATTGCCATTCCCTGCTGTCTATGTCTTTTGTGTAAGTATTGCTTCCTATATTCCTTTTCGCATTCCTCACTGCAGTATGTATCGTTTGATTTCACAGGGATAAATCTTTTCCCACATACTCCACATGTTCTTTTGATCGTCTCTATATCCTGATTAGGCAAGCCAAACACTGGTGGCTCTTGGTTATATTCCACCAAAATGCCATTTTTCAACTGTCCAGCTATAATGCTTCTGATTTTCTCCTTATAGATGCTTTTCAAGTAGGATGGTGCTTTTAACTCGTTTAACACCATCCAAGGCGTAAATATTTTCAACCTAAGCATCACTTGCCAAATCTGTCCTTCTGTCATGATTACCTCCCTAACGCTACTGCTACTTTTTCTATGATGTCTTTCTTCGCTGGCTGTTTTGCTTGTCTGCAAGTTTGCAGTATAAAAGCCACATCAATGGTAGTCCAGCCTTTCTTTTTTGATATTTCAAAAATTTCTTTTACATCTGCTTCTACTTTTAGTTCTTTTGCTAATGTGTCTATTGTGTTCTCTGTAATTGGTTGGAGCTCCCTTGTGATAACTATTCTTTTATGTATTGAGTGCGGATGCGTTGCCAATATTCTTGGTATTGTATGATCTCCTAAAAAGATATAGGAAAAATTTAACTCCAGGTCTTCTGATAAGTCTTTAAGCTCATTCAGAATATGATATTTTGAAAGTATTCTTTGGCTCTCATCCAGTATAAAGATTGGCTTTAGCTTGAGGTAGTCTAAGTGGTACTTTATCATGTTTAAAGTGCCTTCCCATGTATGCCTTACACCAGAACGTAGAGCCAAGCCAATCAGTCTATACAGTCTTCCCTTTGAGATGTCCCCATCTGGGATCTTGATGTAGAAGACATCATCGTAGTGTGATACAATTTTTTGTGATGAGAATGTCTTACCAGTTCCCCATGAGCCGTAGAGTATGGCGTGGACTGGGCTTTTCTGCTCTTCCCTAATCCTCTTTAGGGCAGAGATTGTGCTGATGATTGTTTCTTCTGTGTGTATCATCTTATGTACCTCCAAAAAGTTTTAAAATGTCAATTTCTTCTTCTTGCTTTGATTCTTCTTGTTTTATTTCCTCCCCCTCAGTTCCAAAGATGCTTGTAATGTCTAATATCTCTCTATTTTCTTTTATCTCTTCTTGTCTCATCTTTTCCATCTCTTCTGTTAGCTTTGCCTTTCTTTTAGATATTCTTTTCTCTTTATTCTTTTGCTCTTTTATATCGATTGTTTCAAGGCTTGGAACATCTTTAGAAATGAGCTGAGCATATCCAAGCCTTTCTTGTTCTTTCTCATCCCAAACTTCTAATTTTGTTGCATCTTGTATATCCCTATAACACACCACTACTGGAGCTTTGGCTTTTCTTCCATATTCTCCATATCTTTCAACGGGATAGTAGAACTCATAAACAAGATTGTCTATTGTTATGCTATTGTTTCTTACAACACGAATAAACCTTTCTCTAAAAGCAAGCCTAATTTCATCTATGTTGGCTTGCCTGTATTGTATTGTTTGGTGCAAAATTTCAGGTATCACTGGCTCGTTGAGATGCTCAAATTTGTGTTCTTCTCTGTTGTACATCTCAAGAGATACCTTCAAAGCATCTGCAAACTCGCTATGTGTTTGGGTGTAGTATCTCAGCTTGTCTTTTAGGTCTCGGAAGGCTCTTTCTATTAGCTTTTGGTTAGGTCTTCCTGGGATTGTATTTCTATGTCTAATATTTAATTTTTCTAATCCTTTGGTAATAAGTTCTGTTTTGAGTATTGCTTCATTGTCAGTTATGATTTTTTCAGGCAAGCCGTATTTTTCAAACAAGCTCATAAGATATAAAGCAATGTCTAACGTGCTAAAAGCTCTGTTGTAATATTGTGTGTTTGTATCTTCTTTTACTTCTTTATAAAAAGCATCGAGAAAACAGCCTGAATATCTTTCTCTCGCTATGAATATGTGATAGTGCTTCCCATTGTAAGAATATCCAGTCGCATCTATTTCCCATTCTGCTTTATTTCTTGATAGCTTGCCCTTGCTTACTATATGCTTAGATGCTTCCCTCTTATCTAATCTTCTCTGTTGTAATTTTTCATAGCTCCCCCATTCTTGATTTATAAAGTCTTTGATAATTCTGTTGAAGCTCTGATAGGAAGTTATCCCTATCATTTGCAAATCCATTTCTATTAGTTTGTAAATTTGCCTAAAAGACAAAAACCTTGATTTTCCTTTTTCTTTATTTTTTAGAAGTAATAAATCTCTAATTCGCTGTTTTAATTCTTGCGGTATTTGTATACTTTTCTCTTTTTGTATCTGGATTTCTTGATCAATCCAGTATTTGATAGTAGAAAAGTGGGCTTTGATGCCCACTTTGTTGAGTATGGTTTGTATTTGTCTGAGGGAATATCCTTGTAAGAACAGTTCATAAGCTTTTATTCGTACTTCTCTCCTTTTCATTTTATTATCTCCTTACTGCAAATTTTTATTGCTTTTGTTAGTTGGTAGCTGGACTGGCTTATCAATCCAATATTTTATAGTGGTAAAGTGGACTGTGAAGCCCATTTTGTTTAAAATCTTTTGAATTTGTCTAAAAGAATAGCCTTGCATGTATAGTTTTATTGCTGTTGTTCTGATTTGCTCTTTCCTCATCTTACCACCCTCGCTTTGATGATTTTGAAAGTTCTATTGCTCTTTCTCTTGCTTCGTCCAGTAGCTGAAACACTTTTTCCCAACCTATTTTAATCGCTGCTTGATATGCTACTTCAAGTACAGCTTGTTTTGCATCCTCGTATATCTCCTCGTCTGTACGTGGTGGTGGCTCATTCTTTGGTCTTCCAGCGTTGGATTTCTTTTTTTCTTCTTGTTTTCCATATATCTCCTCTAAGACTTCATCCGTCAGAAACTCTTCCAGTTCTTTAGCCATCTGGTTTTTGTCTTCCTCTGTCCAGTCTCTCCAGTCTTTTGTTGTCCAGTCGCCTGTTTGTTTGGGGGTGGGGGTTGAGTCTGTACCTTTGGCGGAATCTGCAATTTTTTCAGGTTCCGCCATTTCTCTTTCCCAATCAGAAATTGTTTTTCGTCCTACCCCCAGCTCTCTTGCCACTTGCTCCTGTGTATACCCTTGCTTTCTCATTTCCAATGCCTTTTCTTTTACTTCCTCAGGCTTTTCTCTTCTTTTCAATCCAGAAGTCCAATTATAGATAGTCCTTTCAGATACGTTAAATATTTTTATAAGCTCTGATACTTCTATCCCATCCATGTAAAGCGACTGGCACAAGAGTCTTTTTTCCTCTTTAGTCAGTGGCAATCCATGTTTGTTTTTCGTGATCGCCAAAACCTTTGCTTCTAACATATCCTTGAGTTCTACTACTTCAGCCTTGATTGTTTCTCTACCAAGTCTCTTCGTAGCCATGAGCCTATGCATTCCGTCTATGAGCCAATATTCGTTGTTTTTCAACCACACGGTAATTGGTGGAAACTCAGAGCCAAGGCTCATGGCTTCTTTGTACTCTTCTACCTTGTCTTCCACCGTGTGGGTTTCCACACGTGGCAGAAGTCCTTGGATGACTTCAATTTTGCTGACCTGTACATCTTTAATGCCTAATACCTTCATGCTTGCCTCCTATGTGAAATGATGTATTTACCCGTGTCTAAGTTTAGCTCTACTATCTCATACATTTGTCCGTTTTCGTGTACTATGATCTCTTTGATGATCACCACATTATCTTGGAAGCTTATGTCATAGTGAAACATCTCTACTGTTTCAAGCTCTTTCATGATTTCTTTTGCCATTCTAAAAGCTCTTTCATATGGGCTTTTAGAGTGCTTAGCTATGCTTTGCAAAGCACCATGTTTGCTATGAAATATTTGCTCTATCATGATACACCTCCTAAAGGTTTTAAAAAGGGCAGGCACGAAGCCTGCAATTGTGGGGCAGAGGAGGAAAGGTTGCGGTCAGTGCGTGCCATTTTCAACTCCACACGGTTAATTAGAAGCACTCTTCCCCCCTGCTTCAATTCTTTGCTTGATAGTCTCTGTTATCTCATCGTATAAGTTTTTAGGTATATCTTTTGTGCTTTCTATACCAAAGTCAGCTAATACTGTTCTTACGATGAGTTCCGTTTCTTCTTCACCTATGTTATGATATTTTGCAGTAGTGCGTATTATTGCCCAGAGTCGTTTGACCTGAGCTTCGGATATGGTATTCTGATGCTCTGGCTCTGGGTCTTTTTCTTCTGGAATTTCTGGCACAAGCTCTGATTCTTCATATGGAAGCTCGTTTGTCTCTTCTGGAAACGCAAGCCTGAAAGCCTGTGCGATGCATACCTTTTTAAGCATGAATATTGGCATGCTTTTCCATGAGGGTGTATCTTTCCTGACTTCTGATAGGTAGACTTTCCACTTTAAAGGGTGTTCCCAGTCTTTTCTATAGATCGTAGTCTCTGCATATGTCCCAACCTCATCCTTGCCAACGGCTACATCCCAGCCGTTCAGTTTCCCAGAGCGTTCAGCACGTTTGATATATTCCGTATAACTTACAACTAATTGAAGGCTCCCTTTAAATGGTATAAAGTGAACCTCTTTTTTCGTGGGGTCTAATCCCAAGTGTTTTGCCAAAGCGACAGCTTTCCTGATTTCAATATCGCTCACCCCTTGTAGATGTGGGAATAGCACTTTTACTAACTCTACAACGTTATCTTGCTTTACTATTGCTGTCATTGTTTACCTCCTTTTTAATTGTTTGCGTGTTTTTCTAACACGCTCAAAAGATATAAAACATCTTTAAGAGTCTTAACTCTGTATTCTTTTTCATATACCACTACCCTATAACCCCTTGGAGATCTGAAAATGACAGCATGCAATCTCCAGAGTTCTTGTTGTAGTAGACCTACCTTCATTTTTTGCCTCCGTTTACTTCTCTATTGAGGTCTCGTGCAATTTTGCACCTGACAACTTTACGAGGACGCAACATTACTCTCATTCCTGTATTCGGATTGATAGCAGCACGAGCTTCGTACTGTTTGACGTAGAAGATACCAATCCCACTAATCTTAACTCTCTCACCCGATAAGAGAGTCTCTCTAATTACCGATACTGTTGCGTCCAGTATGTGCTCAGCCATCTTCTTTGGCACACCAGCCCTTTCGGCTACTGCTTCTATAAGCTCTGGTTTGTTCATACTCTATACCTCCTTTTAAGATTTTCTTCATTTTCTTTTCTTGCAAAATACTCCTCTACGTATTTGTAGATTACGTGAGGATCCTTAAGGTACTTAGAGATTTTGTGGATCACTGGCAACGATACACGCCTGCCAGCTATGACATCTCTAAGATACAGCTCTCGTACGCCGAGCTCTTCTGATAGCTTATTGATGGAGATGCCTTTCTTCTTTAGCTTCTCCTTGATGTACTCTCTAAACTCTTGCATGTTTAACCTCCTTCGTATACCATAAATAAATGGCTTAACTTTACGATATAGTTATTATAATACGATTATCGTATTTTGTCAAGTATTTTTTTATTTATTTGCGATAATCGTATAATTTTAGATTGTCGGCGAAGGTAATAGGAGGAATAGTATGGAAGACAGGCTTAAGCTGTTAATAGAAGTGCTTGGATTGAAGAATAAAGAGTTTGCCCAAAGGCTTGGTTTGAAACCATCAACGATTTCAGACTATCTACATGGAAGAGGGAATCCATCAGATACGGTTCTTATTTTGATCTCCAAAACCTTCAACGTCAATCCCGAGTGGTTGCGAACAGGTCAAGGAGAGATGTTTTTAAAAGAAGAAGATATATATAACAATCCCAACATAGAACCGATTGTATGGTATCCAGTTGTTGCCAAAGTAGGTGCTGGATTTCCTGAGGATAACTCACAAATAGAAGTGTTAGAGCATATACCTCTTCCTGTGTCTATGAATTTAGACAAGAGTAAACATTTCATCGTCAAGGTGCGAGGCGAGAGCATGGAACCTACTTTGCACGATGGGGATTACATCATAGCAAAGTATTTTTACAACGATGCTAAAGACTTGCCGAACAAGAAAATTGTCATCGTCAGAGATGACAAGGGAGAGTTGTATGTGAAGAGAATCTATAAAGGCAAAAACAGCATCGCTTTCATATCAGACAATCCAGATTATGAACCTATCCATCCAAACGAGGGTTTTAGGATCATTGGGACTGGTCAAGAAGTGATAGCAAGGCGGAAGTTGTGAGTGCAAAATTGCAGAAGTGTATAAAAAGTAGTATAATATTTGTATGAATTTTTTGTAAGGAGGTAAGTTATGGGGGCGGTTCTTTTCATTGCAGGGCTTATCATTTTTTTATTAACGTTTGTAAAGCCAAAAAATGAAGGTGAATCAAAGAAGTTGCAAATGTTCAGAGACCACAAATGGATATTTAGGATTGGTGGGTTTATTGTTATGGGTGTTGGTTCGGCGTTGATGCCTACAACTACTTCACAATCAACAAATACTACACAATCAACGGTGCAGACATCTAAGCAACAAGCAGTATCTCATAAACAAACAGCATCTCATCACCGAGCGGTTAAGTACTCTCACGCACCCCATTTTTCAAGCACAGAGTTGAAAAATGCTCTAGTATCCTTTTACAAGCAAAACTATCCTGACGGTATGGTAGTCCGCGTGCACAATCAAATTGTTATAACTTTTCCTTCTGAAGCAAATCCCTTTTCTACTTCTTTTGTAGGAGGTATCAATAACTGGCACTCAGGCGTTATCTGGGTGATTAACTGCGACTTAGGACGTAAGTATAGTAGAACTTTGGGAAGTAAAGAATGTTTAGCTCCTGAGGATACAGCAGGGCGTTCTATTATCAGCGCTTTGTATCATGTCTATCACATCAAGAAGCCGAACAAGGACGCATTAATTGACGTTATCAGGCATAAATGCTTAGACAGTGAATGTAAGACCATTACAACTGTAAGAGCATCTGATAATAAAAACTATATGCTTATGTTTATTTCTAAGTATGCACCAAACAGTAACCATATAGCATACATTGATATAGGCGTTTACTAACACTGCAAAATTGCAGGAATGACATTCTCCTAAAAACTTTGGAAGCTCTAATAAGATTTACAGATTCTAGATGATGATGTATTTTATGGATAGTTCCCCTAAGAGATATTAGAATAATATGTATGCTTAAAAAGTTAGGTGGTTACGTATGAAAGGTGTGAAAGTAAAGTACGTAAATCCTGAGATATTGAAAGAACTTGCAAGCCTAAAACCAGATGCATATAATCGTATGAGGGGGAAATATCCAAAAAGCGAAAAATGGCTGTCTGGAGAAGATTATCCTACATATAATCAGTTGGTAGAGCTTTCTAAAATATTTAATATTCCATATGGATATTTCTTCTTTAAACAATTACCAAAATATGAAATGCCAATACCACATTATAGGACAAAAAAAGACAATAATTTTACACCATCTGAAGAATTACTGGATACTATAAAATTTGCACAAAAGGTTCAAGAATGGGCAAGAGACATTTTATTAGAATTTGGTAATGATAAAATTGATTTTTGCGGAAAATATAAAAACAATCTTGATCTATACGCACAAGTATGCCACGATTCTATAGTTGATGAGCTTAAAGCCATATTTGATGTAAAAGAAGGTTGGGCAAAATCTAAAAGAACATGGAAAGATGCGTTTAGGTATTTAGTAGATAAAGCAGAAGAAAAGGGGATTATAGTTTTAATAAATGGGGTTGTAGGTAATAATACGCATAGGAAGTTGAATGTAAATGAATTTAGAGGGTTTGTCTTATACGATGAAATAGCTCCTGTTGTTTTTATAAATAATGAAGATGCGTTATCTGGGAAAATATTTACATTAATACACGAAGTCGTTCATATCCTAATTGGGGAAAGTGCATCTTTTGATTATAAAGATTTACAGCCTGCGGATAATGAAATTGAAAAGTTTTGTGATAAATGTGCTGCAGAGTTTTTAGTTCCTACAAAAGAGTTATTAGAAGTTTCCAAACAGACAAAAGATTATGAAGAACTTGCAAAACATTTTAAAGTTAGCCAAATAGTCATTGCTCGTAGATTATATGATTTAAATTTAATTAACAAAAATGAGTTCATTGAATCCTTACAAAAAATCCAAGGAAAAGAATATGATAAGCCTGTAAGTAAAGGAGGCAATTTTTACGAAACTGTAAAACTTCGTTTAAGTCAAAGATTTTTAAGCTTGTTAAAGTCTGCTATTTATGAGAATGTTGTTACTTATAGAGACGCTTTATTAATCACAGAATTAAAAGCTAAAAGCTTTTTTAAACTTATAGGAGAAGATGCGTGAGTTCGCAAACTCTGTATTTATTAGACGCAAATATTTTAATTACAGCTGCAAGAAATTTTTATAGCTTTGATTTTGGAAATAATTTTTGGGATTTCTTAGTACGAAAAGCTGAAGATAATAGAATAAAGAGCATAGATAAAGTATATGATGAAATAATAGGAGGCGATGATAGACTGAAAGAATGGGCTAAAACAGATTTCTTTGAACACTTTTTAGATACTACAGAAGCTGAAGTTTTGAATAACCATTCAGAGCTTATGAAATGGGCAGAAGAACAAGAAGAGAAATATAGTCGAAATGCAATAAATACTTTTATCAAAGAAAACAACGCTGATCCTTGGCTAATTGCTTATGCTATGAAAAATAAACAAAGAATTGTCATAGTAACATTTGAGAGAAAGGTTGATAATATAAAGAGAAAAATTCCGATACCCAACGTTTGTGAAGAATTTGATATAAAATACTGCGATTTGTATGAGATGCTCAAAAACTTAAATTTTAAATTTAATTTTTGATCATATAGAGATATAGAATTGAAACTTCATTGAAACCTTTGCTTGTATTCTTTCTATAATTGTTTTACGCTTTTAATATGAAGCTTGATTGGGAACTTATAAGAGAAATCCTTCTCAAACTTGAGGAGCTCCCAGAACAAGAAGGACAGCTAATGCCACAAACCTTTCAGCCTTTATATGATTGGGAAAAAGTTTCATATCATATCAAACTTCTTTCGCAAGCTGGCTTAATAGAGGCAGGTACTATAAAAGCTCTTGGTATGCCAACTATCTACTACGCTAAATCTCTAACTTGGAACGGGCATGAGTTTTTGAACAGCATACGTAATCCTTCTGTTTGGAATAAAGTGAAAGAAAGAGCAAGGGAAGTTGGAATAAACCTAACGCTTGATATTGCAAAAGAAATTTCCAAAGCTGTTATCCATAGTCTTCTTCATTGAAACCTTTGCTGGCAATGTTTGATAAATTAGCTCATACTTTTGAGCATGAACTATGCCAGCTTTGGGAAGATTGTTTTTCAAGTCTATTCATACAAAGAACACACAGAAACAAATCAATATGCAGTTGCAAAACTGCAGACAGTTATAGCCCCAAGCAGTCTTCAATATCTTGGAAATGAACTCCAATCACTTGAGCTTACTATTGGCTTTCATAATGCTTATTGTGATCCTTTGGAAGAATATCAAAACTTAAAAGATATTGCTAAACAAGGAACACCACAAAAGCTTATCATCGCTGAGAAAGTCTTTGGTGATTATGTGATAGAAAGTATAGAGGCACAGTATCAGAAAATAGATGCGTATGGAAAGCCCGTTGATATTACTTTGCATGTAAAATTCACACAATACATACCAAAAACACTGCAAAAAAGAAATATAAAAACTACGAAAAAACCTGTAGCAGTAAAGAAGAAGAAGGGATAAAGGATGGAATACATACAATACATTGTCAAACAAGGGGATAGATGGGACACGATAGCGTATGATATGTATGGTGATCCGTATCTGTATGAGCCAATCCTAAATGCCAATCAGCAGTATTTAGGACTTCCATATCCACCAACGGGTGCAATTTTGCAGATTCCAGTCTTGGTAGTCTCTACATTACCAAATCAACAGCTTATTAAAGCACCATGGCAAACAGATTAGAGCTTTATAAGCCTTATCTTTATGTGGAGATAGACAACATAGATGTATCTGCCTATATAACACCCTATCTCACACGCTTTCACGTCACGGACAATGATGGACTGAAAAAATCAGAAAGCGATGATGTACAGATTGAAGTAGAAGACAGTGAGCATTTTTTCAGAGACAATCCACCAGCCAGAGGCTCAAGTTTGAAAATTATATTTGGTTATGAAGAGATAGTAAAGCAAGGGCTGTTTTACATAGACAGCTACAGCTATCACTATTCAAGATCTGGTGCAACATTCAATATCAAAGCCCTTGCAAAAGATGTGAAGGCAGCTTTTAGAACGCTAAAGACAACGGGCTTTGAAAATATGACATTAAAGTCAATAGCTCAAGAGATCGCTAATAGAAATCACTATCAGCTATTTTTCGACGGTGATGATGTGCATTTTCAAAGAGTAGATCAGTACAAACAAAGAGATTTAGAGTTCTTACAAAAGCTTTGCAAGTTATATGGATATATCTGCAAAATTGCAGACAAGAAAATCATCATTAGAGAGCTACACAAGACCCTAAACGATGCCAAAGTTTTCACGATCACACCAGATATCACCATAGATTTTGAAATAGATGTATCGAGCTTGTATGATGCAGAAGTAAGTATTCAGTATTTAGCACCAAGCAAAAAAGCTGTGATAGGAGATAAAAAGAAGACAGAAGTCAAAGCAAGCGGTGATACTCAAGAGCTACGAACAAGGATAGAAACAAAACAGCAAGCGGACAAGGTAGCACAAGCACAAAAAACACTGAACGATATGGATCAAGCAAAAGGAAGGATCACTACTATAGGACTTCCACAAGTGTATGCATCGTGCCAGATAGAACTAAAAGGCTTTGGTGCAAATTTTGATGGGCTGTATTACTGTTCTTCTATTACACATGAAGTTAGCAGGTCTGGATATACAACAGAGATAGAGTTTACAAAAAATCCAAAACAAGGAGGGAAAAAGAAATGATTAGACGAGGTATTGTAGTAGCTGTAGATGAGCAAACCGCAAGGGTAAGAGTTCAGATGCAAGATCTGGACGGTGTAGTATCAAATTGGCTTCCAGTGGTGCATCACAAGACACATCAGGACAAAGCGTATTGGCTACCTGACGTCGGCGAGTATGTTGTCGTTGGCTTTGATCAAGAGGGAAATTACAGTGATGCTTATGTCTTAGGTGCTATTTACAGCGATCAAGACACGGTACCTGTTGCAAATGTAAATCAGTTCTATATCAAGTTTCAAGATGGCACTACGATTGCTTACGATAGGCAAGCACATGCGCTGACCGTTAATTGTATTGGGAGTATAACAATAAACACGAGCAACAACATTACGATAACAGGAGCAAATATAGATATATCAGCAACCGGGAATGTAACTATACAAGGTGCAACGATAAATCTCAACTAATAATTAGGAGGGTATTATGCCTGGGATTGTAAGAGTAGGAGATCTTAGCACTGGTCATGGGTGCTTTCCTGAACAGCCATCAGTGCAAGGATCTACAAACGTGCTTGTGAACGGAAAAGGTGTTGTGAGATTGGGCGATTTGTGGGCTACTCATTGCTGTACTAGTGATCCGAGCCAGTGCCACGATGGGGTTTCTTCAGGAGCTTCTTCTTCTGTGTTTGTAAACGGTCAGCCAGTGGTCAGGGTAGGAGACCCCATCTCTTGTGGCTCAACAGCAATGCAAGGAAGTAGCAATGTGATGAGTGGTTGAAACCTTTGCTGGTAATATAACACAGGTCTTCATATCATAACCGTATGAACGCAAAGGCAAAAGGAAGTCGTGTAGAACGAGAAATAAGAAAGATATTTGAAAGAAAAGGCTTTAAGGTTGTGAGATCTGCTGGGTCTTTAGGTTCTGCAGATTTGCATGTTGAGGGGATTGGATATATACAAGTAAAAGCGAGAAAAGAGATGGCAATCTATAACTGGCTTGAAGGTAACGATGCAGTCGTAATAAAAGCAGATAGACAAGAACCACTGATTGTAATTCCGCTTGAGAGGTTCCTATCATGGAAGTAGCACTCTTGGCTTTGCAGCAGGCAATTACTCCACAGGCATCTATGCTCATTGTTGTCATTGTATTGTTGATTTTTGCAAGACATCAGCAAGACAAAATCAATAGACTTACCGAATTCATTGAAGATAGAAACGCAAATATTGAACAGAAAATAGAAGAAATCCAGCAACAGCTAAAAGACTTCATTACGAAAGAAGAGCACTATAGAGACGTCTCAGGCTGGAGAGGGGAATTACAAAAGCTTGATGCAAAACTGGATAGGTTTATTGAAAAGTTCATTGAAACGAGGAGAAATGCATGAGTACGAAAGCTTTGAGAGGGGAGATTTTAGATTTTCTACACAGAATATCGCCACGAGTCATTGATGAGTTAGAAATCATAGGTGTGTTCTATCAATACCACAAAGATAACGAAATCAGAAATGCATTGTTGTACTTGGTTGATAGAGGATATATAAAGGTGATAGAGGAACCACACCCTTACAAAGCCAGAGGCAAAATACATCTATATCAAATCACAGCGGATGGCATTGATGTTTTAGAAATGACTAAACAAGACGATGGCATCATCGTGCCAGAGAGGGAGTGATGGGAAGAAGAAAAAAAGCACAGCTTTATGACATCATACAAAAGATTGTTTATCTATATGAAAAAGAAAAAAGAGATTTTAAAACAATTGAAAGCCTTCTAAGGACAGAAGGATATGACATCTCAAGGTCTTCTATTCATAGAGCATATAAGGACTATTCAGAAGCTGCTAAACAATATAACGAATGGTGGGATAAGATAGAGATCTTAGTTCAGCAAACACAAAGCAAGCCAACGAGCTTTATGTTGTCTTCTCTTGTTGCAATGTTGACTCAAAAAGTGCTTGAGTTTACAAAAGATATAGACAGCTTTGATTTTGAAGAACCAGAACAGCTTATAGCAGCAGTCCATAAGCTTTCACAGATGAGCCAATCTCTTGAAAAACACATTACTGAAAAATTGCAAAAAGCAGCTGAGAAGATAGAAGAAGAAGGAAAGAGAAGAAATATTGATCCTGAGTTTTTAAAGCTTATAAAGGAAGAAATCTATGGAGTTTGATAAACTCCTTATGCCATATCAACAATACGCACTGCAGCAAACGTTTGAAAAGAAGTATTCAATCATTATGTGGTCAAGACAAACAGGTAAATCTTTTGTAGTTTCTCTTTTTGCAGTTCTAAGAGCAATTGAAAAAAGGAATCATTTAGTAGCTATTCTGTCTCCAACCGAGCGTCAGTCAAAAGAGCTGATGGAGAAAGTAAAAAAGCATGTAGAGTTTTTAAAAGAGATTGGAAAGTTTCAAGGAGAAATAAGCTTTTTTGAAGATACAACCACAAACGTTCTTGAAGTAAGATTTCCAAACAAAAGCAGAATAATAGGGCTTCCAGCGAACCCCGATGGTGTGCGTGGTCTTACGGGGGATGTGATATTGGAAGAAGCTTCATTTTTTAAGTATGGCTATAAGGTCTATCAAGCTATCTTTCCATCTATTACAAGGAACAAAGACTTAAAGCTCGTCGTGATATCTACTCCAAGAAGCCGTAGTGATATTTTCGGACATCTTTGGCAGATGTCAGAAAACAATGAGCTGTGGTTTAGGCAGAAGCTCACTATTTACGATGCAGTGGAGCAGGGCTTGAATATAGATATTGAAGAATTGCAGAAAGGCGTTCCAAATCAAGACATTTGGCAACAAGAATATATGTGTGAGTTTATGGATGAGGAAAGCGTGTTGCTTCCTTATGAAATCTTGCACTCTTGCACCTTAGAAGGTATAGAAGCAGATGTAAAAGAACTCACTGGAGATGTTTATCTTGGCGTTGATATTGCAAGAAGACATGACCTTACTGTTATATCTATCCTTGAGAAGATAGCAGGAAGGTATTATCTCAGAAAGCAAGAGATACTTAGAAAGCTGCCATTCTCAGAGCAGTTTAAAATCATTGATTATCTTTGCCATTTTACACGCAAAATTGCAATAGATGAGACAGGTATAGGTATGCAGATAGCAGAAGAGCTGGTCAAAAAATGGGGAGACATAAAAGTACTACCTGTTTATTTTACAAACAAAGCAAAAGATGAACTGGCAAGCAGAATAAAGGCAGTTTTTCAAGACAAGATGATAAGCATCCCAGCTGACAAAGACCTCATAGAAGACCTTCATTCTGTTAAAAAGGCACTGACAAAAGCGGGGAATGTGAGATACGAAGGAGAGACAGAAGATTCACACGCAGACAGATTTTGGAGCTTGGCTTTGGCTTTACATGCAGCAAGCCAAGAAGATGTAAAAGAAATAACGCCTATTTACTTTGCAAGCCAACCTAAGGAGGCATTTAAGTATGGATATAAAGCAATTCATTAAAAAGTTCTTTGGCGGTAATGATATACCACCAAACAAAATACCAACGGAAATCCCACGCCATCGTATATCTTCTGAGCCTGCGAAAGTTCTTGTTCCTGACACTTTAGATGCGAAGTGGAGATTTCTCAATCCACGCTATCCACGTGAGTGGCTCCAAATCATTGAAAAAGGAGTGGTGGTAAACCCAATCCTATCGCAAACGCATAACTTACTGATTGCTCTTGGCAATTCAGGACATACTGTGACGGTTCAAGGTCCAGACGCAGAAAAAGCTCAAGAGGATCTCAAAGAGCTTGCGTTTTTTCTCAACACAGATCACCTAGTAAATGAGCTGATCGCACAAATCAATATCGCAGGTGCAATATCAGCTGAAATTGTTGTAGACCCAAACCTAAAAGGCGTTGAAAAAATCGCACTCGTTCCTGCTTGGTCTATCTGGTTTGATTACAACTTCAAAACTGATGAATATGAGCCATATCAATGGCTTGGGATATTAGATCCTGTAAAATTAAACACATTCACATATAAATATATACCGCTTCTCACGTTTGATAGTTCTCCATATGGTATACCGCCATTCTTAGGAGCTCTCTCTACTCTTGATATCACAGAAGAGCTGTTGACGGAACTAAGAGGTCTTGCAAAGAAAATGGGACTACTTGGCTTTCTTGATGTAAAGTTTCCAAATCTACCAAAAGCTCCAAACGAGACCGAAGTGGAATATAACAACAGACAAAAGCAATTCTTACAGAATGTTGCACAAGATATCGCAAACAATATGACACAAGGTATATTTTTACACTTTGAAGGAACAGAGGCAGAGTTCAAAGAGTTAACGTCTGGTGGTGCTGGAGCTGGTACTGGGCTCACGGAAATACTCTCTATTGTAGAGCGTTGGACAATAGAGGGAGCAAAGGCACAGCCAGCGGTGTTGGGGTTTGCAACGGGATATACAGAAACATGGAGCACTGTAGCACTCCACATTTTTGTGAATCAAATACAAGCAACACAAAATATCGTGCAACGCTTCTTAGAATACACATACAAACTGCATCTGCTCTTACGAGGCTACAATATCACTGATGTAGATATCACGTTCAAGCCTCTACCAAACTTCCAGCCACAGACAGCAGCACAAGCACGGCTATTTGATGCTCAAGCTGTTGTGCAATTGTTGCAAGCGGGAGTAATCAACATAGACGAAGCAAGAAAGCAATTGGGGTTAGAAGCAAATGGGGCATGAAAACGACTGGGACATCAGAGGCAATGAAGAAATAAACAGGCTTGTAAGCGTAGTATTGCCTCAAATGCTTGAAAGACTACATCACGTCTTAGAAGACGCTTTTAGGTATGCAAAATATTTTGTTTCTTTTCAGCAGTTCCAAAGTTTTATTTTTGCAAAATTGCAGGAAAAAATGAACCTACCGACCGAAGCAAAAGCCTTCTTGTCAAAAGAGTTTGAAAAAATCTATAAAGAGGTGCAAAAAGAAGCAGTTCCACATTTGCATGATGTTGAGCTTGGCTCAGCGGATATATGGACGATACAATGTGCAGAAAAACTGGCTGATTTCTACATGGGGGGTTTCTTTCAAGGAGATACACATCTACGGCTTGAGGTTATTAAGTGGATGAACCAATACTATTTGACGGAAGGACATCCCATCGGAAGAGGGCAAAAAGGCATTAGAGAGTTTGTAAATAGATTTGGGCAATTTCTCAAACAAAAAACACAATATAAAGTAAGACAAATACTAGACACAACCTACAACCAGCTTAAAAACTCAGCACGTATAAGAGCGTTTGAAAAGGCAGAGATAACATACTACCAGTGGAGTGCTGTAGGAGATAGACTTACGTGTCCCTACTGCAATGCGATGGACGGGAGGATCTTTCAAACAGATGATGCAATACGTACAATAGATCTCATTGATGCAGACCCCCAAAGCTTGCCATCTTTCAGACCATTTGCAACGAGCACACCATTACCTATGTTGCGATCTATGTCGTCATCCAGTATGCCAACGAAGTTTCCACCAGCTCATCCAAGTTGCCGATGCACTGTTGAAGCACTAACAGAAATAGAAAGAATACCTGTCACAGTTGAAAGAGCAATAAGACCTGCAAATTTGCAGCAAGAAGCAATGCAAACTCAACTTGAAAATGAATACAGAGCCCTCAAACCTGAAGAGATTGCAAACAGGATAAGAGCGCATCTGGGGAGCGATTGGAGAAGAGAAGCGAATCACTATGATGTAGAAGTAAAAAGGCTGGCAAAACAGTTTGAGAAGCACGGTAAAGAAGTGGGTGCTGAAAACATAGATCAATACGAAAGACTTTCTCATGAAGTTATTAGGAATCCAGACAAGGTTTACATCCAGCGAATACAAGGAGCCACTGGATTTGAAACTCATTACATCTTTATCAAAGGAGACAAAGCAGTGATCTCTTCAGATGATCACCTGGGCATAAAAGCTTTTCATAAGCTAAAAGATGATATAGAGGATGATAAAAGCCAAAATAAAGCATTAATACGTGTCCTTTGAAATCTTTGCTGGTTTTATGAGCTTTTTATAAACAAAATAAATACATGCAAGTTGTAGAAAAAGACACTGTCAAAAGTGTCATGCAAAATATCAGAGTCATACTCACAACTCAGAAAGGGACTGATATACATAGACCCGACTTTGACTCTGATGTATGGCAGTTCATAGATCAACCATTGACAGCAATCACAATTGGCAAAATCAAGGCTGAAATAACAGATGCTATAGAAAGATTTGAGCCCAGAGTAAAAGTGAAGAGTGTATTGATTCAGAAAGCATATGCAGGAATAAAGGTCTCAATAGAAGTGCAATTGCTTGATACTGGAGACATCATCACGGTGCCCTTATGGCTGATGTAAGCTTTATCAATACAGACCCAACATACTACCAAGAGCTTCTTATAGATGCTTATCAAAACATTACAAATAGAACACTATATCCAGCAGACCCCGATCGTTTACTTGTAGACTTACAAACCTACGCAACGGCTTTGTTGGCTGTTGCAATCAATGAGACAGGGAAACAAAACCTACTGGCATATGCCAGCGGAAGCAATCTTGATGCATTAGCAGAATTCTATGGCATCACAAGACTACCAGCCCAGCCAGCACAAACGACACTTCAATTTTCTATCAACCAACCGTTGGCTTTTAATGTCGTAATACCCACTGGAACAAGAGCGACGCCTGATGGACAGCTCTTTTTTGCAACTTTGCAGGATGGGACAATAACAGCTGGAAGCACATCTGTAAGTATTCCTGCTGTTTGTGAAGTAGCAGGCTCTATCGGGAATGGATATGTAGCTGGACAAATAAACCAGCTCGTGGATACAGTGCCATACGTAACAAGCGTAGTAAACACTACCACAAGCATGTATGGCACAGATCCAGAAACAGATGACAGATTCAGACAAAGAATCAGGCTCAGTATGGAAAGGTTTAGCACAGCGGGACCAGGCAAAGCTTACAAATACTGGACCCTGACAGCTCATCAAGACATAGAGGACGTAGAAGTTTTTTCGCCGAGCCCAGGACAGGTTACTGTCGTATTCACAACTACAGGCGGGAATATACCAGACCAAGACATGATCAACACAGTTGCTACTTTTCTATCACAAGACCACATTAGACCCCTCACAGATCAGGTTTCTGTAATAGCTCCAACGCCTGTTTATTACAACATAAATGTCACTTACTACATAAATCAAAAAGATTCAGCTAAGGTATCAATTATTCAAAATGCAGTAAATCAAGCAGTGCAAGATTTCATAAACTGGACTCAAAGCAAGATAGGAAGGTATATACTCCCAGAGCAATTGATAGCAAGAATAAGAGACGCTGGGGCTTACATGATAGACCTAACAGCACCAACGCAACAAACCCTGACAATCCAGCAAATAGCATATGCAAACAGCGTCAACGTTGTTTATGGAGGCTTGGTAAATGATTAAGGAATTAACACCCTCCAGTATTCAAGAGCTTCAATATCTCGTTGACACGTTTGATACAAGCTTTGAAGAAATTCAAAATCAAATAATAAACGCTTTAATTTTGCCAAGAATAGACCAGATTACAGATGAAAACTTGTTAGATTTGTTAGCTTGGCAGTTGCATATTGAGGGATACGAGCTTGCTACCCCGATAGAGCAAAAAATAAGCATGATTAAAAATGCCTTTCTGCTCCATAAATACAAAGGCACACCCTACGCAATTAAACAAGTGTTTGAAAGCTTAGGTATCACTGCAGAATTGCAGGAATGGTTTGAGTATGGTGGCAATCCTTACATGTTTAAAATCTTACTTGACACTGTTATATCTGATGAAGAAACATATATAAAACTCGCAAATTTAATAAACGAATATAAAAATGTTCGCTCGTGGCTAGATAGTATAGGAGTTCATAGAGAATATACAAATGATGTATATATAGGCTCTGCGTTTAATGATGGGAAACACTACGGAATACAAACGCATCTGCCAGATGTAAACATAGCCAATGCAAACACATATATAGGCTCGGCAAACATGATAAGCTCACAATACAGAATCAGAACGCATCTTCCAAAAACCGTTGAAAATGCAAATCTCTACATCGCAGGTGCTGTGATGACATCAAGCTACATACAAATAGCTACTCAAGGGGGTAGTACATAATGGCTGATTTTAATGGTACGATACTAACAACAGCTGGCTTGAACCTTCTTTCACAAGCTCAATCTGGTGAAACTTTGCAGTTTACACAAGTAGTGCTTGGCTCTGGCACGTGGTCAAGCACCATGAACCCATCCAGCATGACATCGCTGGTTTATCCAAGCCAGACGGTGCCAATCCAGAGTGTGAGCGTGGTTGGTGATGGAACTGCAAGGCTAAGATTTCTCATATCAAACAGCTCGCTATCGTTGGGATACTTACTTTCTGAGATAGGTATATATGCACAAACTACAAGCTCACCAAACACTTTGTACGCAGTTACATATGCTCAAAATCCCGATTTTATCCCAGCCGCTGGCGTGACAACGATAGAAGATGTGATTGATATCTACACTGTCGTATCAAACGCTCAAAGCGTGACGGCGGTGATAGACAATAGCGTATTGCTTGCAACAATTCAGGATGTCAACACTGCAAGACCTGAGTTTTCAAGTTCAACGCCAACGGATTTATATCCGGGCAAAATATGGGTAAGCGATACACAGCCTGCGGAGTTTTACGATGGGACTCAGTGGCAGCCGTTTAATGCTGGATTGCTTGACGGATACTCTGTAGGAAGTGCTACAGGACAGATACCGCTCAATAACGGAACGCTCAACATCACGTTGAATGCTGACATGGTGGATGGTTTTCATGCGTCAGCTACTCCTACTCCGAATATGTTGCTACCGCTGAATTCAAACACACAATTCCCAGCCAGTGTAATACCGCCCGTCAATGCTTCTTCCGTTGGAGGGTATACGGTTTCGGCAACTCCTGCTCCTAATGTTTTATTACCTTTAAATTCAAACGCACAGTTTCCAGCAAGTGTCTTCCCGCCAGGAGTAGGCAATGGATACGCAAACCCTATAAATTTAACTTCAGCAACGGCTGATTACCTTCTACAGCCAGGGCAAGTTGCCGTAATTAGCTTTAGTAGTCAAACATTAATACCTCTTCATATAGCGGTTCCTGAGCCTTCTTCACCAACTACCCCAGTTATATACGAGTTTACTCTTTCAGTTGCAACGGGGAGCGGGGCTAATGGAGCTTTTTGGTTATACCCTAACAATACAAGCTATGGAAGCAGTATTTCCGTTGCTATGGTAGAGATGTCTTCTACAAACACTGTTGCTTTTTGGTCAACATCAACAGGATCTTTTGTACTTGATATACAAATGGGAATCTCAGATACACCGCCTATAACGCTTAAAGCAACCGCTTGCTATTGGGGTTATTCATACCCTAAACAGCTTGTAGGAATGGGCGGTGACAATGGAGGACTGGCTATTGGTAACAGTATTTGGAATGATACATCAACTCACTGGTCTTCGCTCGGGTCTTTTGGCTGTTTGGTAGGGAGTGGTTATACACCTGTAGGACCTGTTACAGGGACAATAATCGTTAGGAGGATATCATGAAAGTATGGGCTTATTTAAACAGTAATGGTGTTGTATGTTGTGCATTAACTCCTGAAGCAGTTCCGCCAGGAGTGTCTTACACTTCTTTTACGGTGAATTCTCCTGATGATGTGGTTTATGCGTCTGGCACTATTAGAACTAAAACACAATCTGAGTTATTAGCAGAAGCTCAACAACAAGCTTTACAACAGCTTTCACAATCTACAATGAATTACATTTACCAATACTACCCAGACTGGAAGCAACGTTCTGACATGTCAGATTTAACAAACGGAGAAGCGTATTTGACTTACGCTGGGATTAATACAACACAGGTAAGACAAACTACTGCTCAACAGGTCTTATCGGGAGTTTCTTACACTCAAGCTTTATCAACGCTGAGCCAGTCATTTAACAGCAACACCAATCCCACAATCGGATATTGGTTGGAGCAACTACTCAAGATAGGTTATAGACAAGACTTTGTATTCAAAGTAAAACAACAATACTATTCAATTAGTCAGCAAATAAGCTCGGCAACATCTTTGCCAACGCCATCCTACACAATAAACGTTCCACCCCCTAATGTGCCATGAAGCTGACTACACCGCTTATAGTAAGACTTGAACCAAACGGTGCGAAATGGAGATTAGCTGAACCTTTCTCGGCTTACACTGATATACCAGAAGAAAGGGAATGGATACATGTTCCAGAAGGCTTTGAGACTGATTTTGCTTCTATCCCAATAGTCTTTATGCCGTTCCTAACATGGAAAGACAAATTCAACAAAGCGGCAGTAGTGCATGATTACCTTTATTACACAAAGAAATATCCAAGACATATAGCAGATAAAGTCTTTCTTGAGCTTCAAATTGCGTTAGGTGTAGAGAAATGGAAGGCTTACACTTTTTATTATGTAGTGCGGTTGTTTGGTTGGACACATTGGAATAGAAAATGATGGGATTGTTAGGCTTAGGGACTTTTATTAGATTAGGGATTGCATTTGCTCTATTATGTGCTTTAGGGTTTGATGTTTATGCTTTTCATCACATAAAACATTTAAACGAAGTGATATTACTTCAAAAACAACAAATCACACAAGAGCAATCTTATATATCCTATTATGCAAACTTATATGACAAAATAAAACATGATTGCCAGTTAAACAAAAAACAGATTATTAAACGATACTCAGTAATAGCTAAAGAAGCCACTACGCCAATACCACAAATCCAAATACCAAAAGAGCATAACCAGTGTAAAGCTTTAAAGGAGATGGTAAATGAAGCGTCTAATTATTTTAGCAAGTAGCCTTCTTTTGTTTAGCTGTGCTATGCAACCAAGAACAATCACGCTTCCGCCTATCACTAAAGAAGTGATTGTGAGATGCCCTGTGCCTAATATTCCACATACAAAAAAGCCCATCATAAAAAAACAAGAGCCAATTACTGAAAAATTGCAGAAAATGTTGAACTACATGTTTAGATTGCAAAGAGAAAACAAGCTTTTAAGAGATGTTTTAAAAACGTGTAAAGGAGGTTGAATATGAATCACTTAAAAGTCATCGTGCAAAAGCACTGGCTGGATATCGTCTTGGCTGTAGTGTTTTTTGCTATAGCATTTAGTACTACGATTTCACATGGAGCTTTCCTGTTTGCATTGGCAAGAAAGGTAGCACTGGCAAGCGCTGGTTTGGTTTACTACTACGCAACTCGCTTATTGAAGGTAGGACATATAGAATGGAGGGATCCGTATGACAAAATATATAGTATTGTGCTTCTTATTTATATCGCAATTGTCTTTAGCTTGGGTTAATCCGAGGTGTGTAAGGCTTGAAAAGCCGATAGAAAAAGCAGCAAAGCAGATTATATCGCCAAAGTTCCCGTGGTGGTATAACGTAGCACTTGCAGAACAAGAAAGCAATTGCATGTGGATTACTTCAAGGGATGGATGGGGTAGTGTGGGATATTTCCAACTGACGCCAGTCGATGAAAACTGGCTTATTAGACCATTATTTCCACACTGGGAAGATCCATACTCTATGGACGCTTTCTATGGCTTCGCTTATGTATTGAAAACACTTATACATTCTACTCCACATCATAAGCTCTGGATGGCATACCAAAGATACAATGGTGGGAATTGGGTTATCTGGGAATGCAAGGGTGCAGGCTCATATCAGTGGAAGGCTTGTTATGATTACTGCAAAGCGCATCTCGGACAGCCGCACCACAGAGGTTATGTCTGTGTTTGGAGAAGATGGGGAAGATGTGTAGAGTATAGAAGCGCTTGTGATATCAATTATCTTTATTCCCTCCATATCTTTGAGTGGGGGCAAAAATACAAGCCGATGTGTGCGGTTGACTATATAAACTTTTGGTGATAGAATATGTTTAAATATATTAAATTATTCTTTACTACGATTGCACTGCTTCAAGGCTTAGCTTTGTCTCAGCCTGTCCATGTGGCTTTCATTGGCGACAGCATATCTTTAGAATTAAAACCTTACTTAAAACGTGAGATACCTGATACCTACGTAAATGGCAGAGTTGGTAGACAGTTTTACAGTGTGTTTAATGTCTTAAAACGTATAAACATAAAAGATTACAATGTGTTTGTCATTGAACTTGGAACTAATGGATATGTAAAACCAAGCGATTTAAACCGTTTAATAAATATTTTACACGGTAAAAAGATTTATTTATGCACGATTAAACTTCCAAACAAATATATTTGGAAGCATGAAGTAAATAATCTCTATTTTAAGACAATCAAAGAGTATCCTAACGTAAAAGTAATTGATTGGTATGATTTTAGCAAAAACCATCCCCAGTTTGTTATAAGGGATGGCGTGCATTTGACAACGTTAGGAGCCAAAGAATACGCTAAACTTGTTGTGGATAGTTTAAGATAATCTGCAAAATTGCAGTGTAAACAACCTGCAAAAATTGCAGATTTTCACAAAATATTCCAACCTGCAAAAATTGCAGATTGGAATAAAACATATGACAGCCATCAGGAAAAGTGTTGCATTTTTTTGATACAACTTCACAAATTTTTCACAACTTCTTTATAAAAATTCCAACTGTGGGGTTTCTCAAAAAAATGCAACGATTATAAAAAAAATATAAAATTGCAAAATTGCAGTTTGAAAATTTTTTTATGTATTTTTAAAAGATATAGAAAAGACAATAACTTAGAATGCAATCCCGATATATCCAAAATAGTCCTGCTTAATCCCAGATGTTAATATAATTTCCGTTGCATTTTTTTGAGAAATTATTTATATATAAACGGAGAGGGAGGGATTCGAACCCCCGGTGGGCGTGAACCCACTGATGATTTCAAATCACCCGCTTTCGGCCACTCAGCCACCTCTCCTGAAGTTATATTATTTTACCAGAAGTTTGAA
>Ga0078972_1004730_pt1 | contig 36410 bp, 34 predicted proteins | sample YelNatPaOPGAMG01_FD_67568 | JGI IMG/M metagenome (GOLD analysis project Ga0078972, IMG submission 67568) | Hot spring thermophilic microbial communities from Obsidian Pool, Yellowstone National Park, USA - OP-RAMG-01 (SPADES assembly) (version 2) | ecosystem: Environmental > Aquatic > Thermal...
GGGGGAGCAGCGGCCCCCCCGCCCTCCCCTCAAACTCCCCTCCCAACCCCCTTTAGCGGCCCTGCCTGGCACGGGAAAAAGCTTAAGGGATGGGGGTGAGGGTGTGGGAAAGGGGCCACTGCCCCCTTTTTTCCTCCCCCACAAACATACCCACAGGAGAACAACATGGCGAAAGCTCAGACGATTACGCAGAAAATTTTAGCGGCCCATTGCGGCAAAGGATATGTGGAGCCGGGGGAGCTGATCCTGGCGAAGGTGGACATCGCCCTGGGGAACGACATCACCGCGCCTATTGCCATCAGGGAATTTCGGGACTCCGGCGCCAAGAAGGTCTTTGACCGGGAGCGGGTGGTGCTGGTGGCGGATCATTTCGCGCCCAACAAGGACATCCCTTCGGCTATTCAGTGCCAGATCCTGCGGGATTTCGCCAGGGAACAGGGGCTGGTGCATTTCTATGACGGCGGGGACATGGGGGTGGAGCACGCGCTGCTCCCGGAGAAGGGCATCGTGGTCCCCGGCGACCTCATCATCGGCGCGGACAGCCACACCTGCACCTACGGTGCCCTGGGGGCCTTTGCCACTGGGGTGGGGTCCACGGACTTGGCCGCGGCCATGGTCACCGGGGAGTGCTGGTTCAAGGTGCCGGAAAGCGCCCGATTTGTTTACCACGGCCTCTGCCCGCCCTGGGTCACCGGCAAGGATCTGATCCTCCACACCATTGGGGACATCGGCGTGGACGGCGCCCGGTATATGGCCATGGAGTTCGTGGGCGAGGCCATTGCGGCCCTGAACATGGCCGAGCGCTTTTCCATGGCCAACATGGCGGTGGAGGCCGGCGGCAAAAACGGCATCATCGCCCCGGATAAGACCACCCTGGCCTATGTTGCGGGCCGGGCCCTGCGGCCTTATAAGGTCTATGAGAGTGATGCGGCCGCGTCTTATGCCTACGAAAAGTCGTATGATGCCGGCAAATTGGAGCCGGTGGTGGCCGCGCCGCCTTCGCCGGAAAACGTCTCCCCCGTCCGGGAACTCGGCACCGTCACCATAGACCAGGCGGTCATCGGCTCTTGCACCAATGGGCGGCTGGAGGACCTGCGCCTGGCCGCAAGGGTAATCCAGGGCCGCAAGGTGGCCAAAGGCGTGCGGCTTATCGTCATTCCCGCCACGCCCCTCATTTACGCCCAGGCCATGGAAGAAGGCCTCCTGAAGATTTTCCTGGACGCGGGGGCCGTCATCAGTCCGCCCACCTGCGGGCCCTGCCTGGGCGGCCATATGGGCATCCTGGCCCCGGGGGAAGTGGCTGTGGCCACCACCAACCGCAACTTTACCGGGCGTATGGGCCATCCCCAGTCCAAGGTGTATCTCGCCAACCCCGCGGTCACCGCGGCCAGCGCCATAGCCGGGCGCATCGTCCACCCCGAGGAGGTGTTGGGCCGCGTCGCGGCGTAGAGAATATCGGGGGAGGATAAAATTGAGGGAGGGGGCCAGGAGTCGCGCGGACCCCTGCCCCCTCCCTCAAGCTCCCGCCCCCAACCCCTTAACGCGGTAGCACGGGCTTTTAGTCCGTGCCTCCCCGGGCAAGATGCCGGGGCTGCCAACGGCAATTTGGGAAAATGGGCTTCCGGCCTGTCAGGAACAGGCAGGATGCCGGTTCTCCCGGCCATTTCATCAATTCCGTTTACTCCGCTTAGCCAGCACCACCCGGGGAATGCCCTGATAATCATCCACTGTTTTCAGGGTGTCGTAGGCTTTGGTGTTATCCAGAAAACCCATGACGCTCCCGGCCTGGCCGGCCCCCACTTCCAGGCCCAGCCAGCCCCCCGCCTGTAGATAGTGATGGGCCTGAGCACACACCTGTTTTATTAAATCCAGGCCATCCTCGCCTCCCAGGAGTGCGCCCCGGGGTTCGTAATCCCGAATCTCTCTGGGCAACTGCTCCCATTCCACCCGGGGGACATAGGGGAGGTTGGCCACCAGCAGCCTGAGACAAGGGACGGGCTTAAATGGTGTGAGCAGGTCTCCTTGTAGAAAGGCAATCCGCTCCCCCACTCCATGGCGGCGGGCATTTTCCCGAACCACCTGCAGGGCCGCCGCGGAAATATCCACCGCCAGCCATTGCAGATCCGGCAACTCCTTGGCCAGGGCCACCACCAGCGCACCCGAGCCCACGCCTACGTCGAGGGCCAGGAGTGGGTTGAGGGGAGGACCGGGGGAACGCGGTTCCCCCGCCTTCCCCCCACACACCTCCAGCACCGCCTCCACCAGCACTTCGGTTTCCGGGCGGGGGATGAGGGTGGCGGGCGTAACCAGAAAATCCAGTGACCAGAATTCCTTATGGCCGGTGAGATAGGCCACCGGCTCCCCCAGGCGGCGGCGCACGATGAGGGCCTTGAAACGAGCCAGTTCTTCAGGGGTGAGGGGCTGGTCGTGGCGCAGGTAGAGGTCCAGGCGGCTTAGGCCCAGGGTGTGGGCCAGCAGGATCTCCGCCGAGGCCCGGGGCTCAGAAACGCCATTTTCTTCAAAATAGCCGGTGGTCCACTGTAACAGAGAGAGGATTGTCCAAGGGAGCTGGGTGGTTGACATTTATGGGAAATCTCTGATTGTTTCTTGGTAAACCATGACGTTCTTACCATTTTTCCTGAATTATCTCAGCCCGTTTTCTCTGATACTCGCTTTCAGTTATGAGTCCTTCTTGCTTCAGGGCTTCCAAGTTACGCAACTTAACGGCAAAGCCATCTGTCGTCCCGCCATCGACATCGGAGATTTCCCCGACTTCAATTGCGCCTTTTTTGATCAGCCTCAACCACTTGGCGGCGTTCGCTATGATAGCGAGACATCCTGCTACCCAGATCACAAAAAATATCATCGCAAATGGCCGGGCCTCCCCTTCAGCCGTCAACAGCAAAGCAACCCCGAAGGGCAAAAACACTGCGCCGATAATTATCTGAGCCCAGAGCATGATCCGGGTGGGACTCGGTGGTTTGATAAGTATCTTCGGCGCCATTATGGTATCCTTTCTGACACGCTGAACCTGAAACCTGAGACCCAGCACCCAATTAACCCTGCAAGGCCTGGGCGCGGTAGTGGGTGGTGAGGGCGCTGATGAGTTCGTCCAGATCGCCGTCCAGGACAGACTCCAGGCGGTACAGGGTGAGGCCGATGCGGTGGTCGGTGATGCGGCCCTGGGGAAAGTTATAGGTGCGGATGCGCTCGCTGCGGTCGCCACTGCCCACCTGGGTCTTGCGCTCCTGGGCGATCTGGCGCTGCTGCTCCTGCTGCTTCAGATCCAGCAGGCGCGCCTGGAGGACCTTGAGGGCCTTGGCCTTGTTTTTGTGCTGGGATTTTTCGTCCTGGCAAGTGACCACGAGCCCCGTGGGCAGGTGGGTGATGCGCACCGCAGAATCGGTGGTATTGACCGATTGGCCTCCTGGTCCGGAAGAGCGGTACACGTCGATGCGCAATTCCTCCGGGGTGATCTGGACGTCCACGTCCTCGGCTTCGGGCAGCACCGCCACGGTGACCGCGGAGGTGTGGATGCGCCCCTGGGACTCGGTCTCCGGCACTCTTTGCACCCGGTGCGTGCCGCTTTCAAACTTGAGCTGGCTGTAAACCCGGTTCCCCGAAATCAGGGCAATGAGTTCTTTTAAGCCGCCCAAGCCGGTGGCGGAATGGCTCATGACCTCAAGCTTCCAGCCCCGGCGCTCCGCCAGACGGGTGTACATGCGGTACAGATCGGCCGCGAAGAGCGCGGCTTCCTCGCCGCCGGTGCCGGCCCGGATTTCCAGAAGCACGTTCTTGTCGTCGTTGGGGTCCTTGGGGAGGAGCAACACCTTCAGGTCCTCTTCCACCTGCCCCATCTGCTCCTTAAGGGACTGCACCTCCTCCCGGGCCATGGCCTTGAGAGCCTCATCCGATTCTTCCCTGAGGAGGGACTGGCTGTCCGCCAACTCCTTTTCCAGGTGCTTATAACGCCGAAAAGCCTGGACAAGGGGGGCCAATTCGGCGTGCTCCTTCATGAGCTTCTGATAGACGTCCTGGGCCCGGATGACCTCCGGGTCGGCCAGGCGCTCTTCTATGTCCTGGTATTGCTTTTCCAAATTTTCCAGTCGATGGCTAAGCATATATGAACTCTAATTCTTGATGAAAAATACTGTGCACTTGTCAGCGTGAACGAAGTGAATGAGCTCAACTGTATGAAAATACACGATTATTCGTTTCGCTCAGCCTGACAAATCCCTTCTTTTGAAGGCGTTGCAACCGCCTGGCAGGGGCAAGAGTTATCCTTATAATTATAAAGGGATTATCCTGTCCTGGCAATGCTCGGGGCCGGGCTTAACATTGCCCTCATCGTGCCACAGCAGGAGGTCAGCAAGGCAGGATAAGGAAGGGCAGGGCAGGGGGCACTTCGCAGTGAGCAGAGTTGCTGCGGCTGGTGGCAGGTAGCTGATAACTTCAAGCCCCTGCCCCGTCTCCCCTTATTATGGTTTCTTCTCCCCGTGGGGGGACATGCGGCCGATGTCCGGACGCACGCAGACCTCGGGGCTGCACCACTCGGGCATGGGTTCGCCGGTGCCTTCGATGTTCCGCTCAAACCGGTGGATCACCTCCCAGCCCTTGTCCTGGAAGGCTTTTATATCCGGAGGCGGGGCGCCGCCATACTGGAAGGTCTTGGGGCCCTTGGTGTCATAGACGTGCACGTCCACTTCGGCCCCGTCCTTTTTCACCCGATAGCCATACTCGATATTCATGACCGTATTGGGGGTGGTGTATTTGGCCACGAAGTAATAGACGTTGCCCTCATGTTTGACCGTGGAGTAGGTCATGCAGCAATCGCCGATCCCGGCGCCTCCCGGCCCGGAGAGGCCCCCGCAGCCGCAGTTCTTCCTGATCAGTTCGATGCCGTCCACCTTGTACCCATGGGGAATTTTTTCCACTGACGGACCAGCCATGTTTCGTTCCTCCCTGAAGTGAGCTTGTTTTTAAGCTAGGCACGAATGAGAGAAAAACAATATGGCCAGGGAAGATTGTCGTGCTGAAAAAGATCAATGAGCTGAACAAATCGGTGGCACAGGTATCCCCACCTGTGCCAGCGCAGGCTGGAACAAGCGCGGCTTGTTAAGGGGGATTTATAAAAGATGCAGGCAGTTACCACCGTCGCGTTTGCTCTCGTACAGCAGTTGATCAACCCGCTGGGTCAGGGAGTCGGCGGTATCCTCAGGACGGACCATGGCGGCTCCCAGGGAAAGGGTCACCGAGATGGAATGGCCGCGCCAGGGGATGGAAGATTTCGCCGTCAGGGTGCGGAGGCGCTCGGTCATCGTCTTGAGGTTCTGGAGTTTGCCGAGGTGGCTGAAAATTCCCATAAACTCATCTCCCCCCCAGCGGCCCACCAGGTCGAAGGAACGGCAATTTTTCGCCATGGTCCTGGCCACCACCTGGAGCATGAGGTCGCCTGCCTGGTGACCGTACCGGTCATTTACTTCTTTGAAATGATCAATATCCGCCAAAAGCAGGCCAAAAACCCAGCCAAAGCGGGACAGCTCATTGAACCTGGCCTCAAGGAAAACCTCGAGGTACCGGCGGTTGGCGATGCTTGTAAGGGTATCCAGGTAAGCCAGATGCTGCAACTCCTGGAGGCGCTGGAGCGCCGCCACCATCTCGGAGTTGTCGCTGAATATCTCCACCGCGCCCAGAATACGGCCCCTACCATTCCGCAGGGGGGAAACCCGCACTAAGACCGGCAGCCGGTGCCCTTCCTTGTGGTGCAGGTAAACCGAGATTTGCCTGGGCTGGCCGTCTGCGATGGTGTGGGCCAGGGGGCAGGTGTTCAGGCAGAGACAGGTGCCCCTCTCATCCACATGCCTGAGAATATTGTCGGAGCATTTCTTTCCCAAAATTTCCTGGCGACTGTAGCCGGTGATGGTTTCGGCGGCCTTGTTCCAATAGGTGATGCGCCGGTCAAGATCGACGTAATAGACCCCGTCATAGAGGTTGTCGAGAAGTTCTTCGAAAAATGCAGAACTCCCCTGCTGCGGGCGATTGCCCCCCGGTTGTCGCTTCGTTAAGCTCTGCATACCGTTGACATAATCGGCCTTGCGGGGAAAAAACTTTATACGATTCTGTTTTGTGCTCGGCAAAATCCATAATTACAGATGAGCGGGGGAAGCGGTCAGGGGCGGGTTAAAATCAGCCCTTGCTCCCTGCCCGGACCGGGAAGACAGGTCATTCGTCCCGACTCCCGGCCAGGTTGCCAGTTAATCGGGTTAGGCGGTCAGTCGGCCGCTAATCTGCGGATGATTTCGGGGATGGTTTCTTTGGCCAGGTAGGAGATGGAACCGCCCCCCAGGACAACCTGGAGGGGAATGCCCAACTCATCGGCTACGAGGATCATGAGGTCGCAGATCTCAAAAAAGCAGGACTCGCTTAAGCCGATGGAGCCATAATCGTCGGCGTGGGTGTCGAAGCCGTAATACCAGACCAACAGGTCCGGGCCGAAGCGGGGAACGCGAGGCAACTCCCGGCGCACCGTGTCCACGTAGAGCTGGTTGACGTCGGCCTGCCAGCCCAGGCGGTAAACGTCCACGTCCACCTTGGTGCCGTCCGGGGAGAGGTAATTGGCGCCGCAGAAGCACAGATGCAGCACCTCGGGATCGTCGGCCACGAGCTGGCGGGTGCCGTCGCCGTGGTGGGCGTCGGTGTCCACAATGGCAAAGCGCCGCCACAAGCTGATCTCCCGCACGCGGGTGAGGGCGATGACCACGTCGTTGAAGCAGCAGGCCCCCCAGAACTGGCGGTAACCCGCATGATGGCCGCCGGCCCCGATGAAGCAGAAGGCCCGGTCGATCTCGCCCTTCGCCAGGGACTCCATGGCCGCCACCACCCCGCCCACCGACTCGTAGGCGGTGGAGCACATACCGTCGGCAGCCACCTTGGGGATCATTTCCGGGGCGTGCACCTTGAGGATGAGCTCTTCTGCGACCCGAGGGGACGTAAAAAGGCGGACATTGGGGAGCGCCAGCACCCCCTCCAGGGCCTCGGGGAAGTCCCGCAGGCGGTTGCCCACCGTCATGTAGCTCTTGCGGCTGAAGGAGGGGTGGTAATAGATGCCGACCTGTTTCATGAGGGTTTTTTCAAGGGTGGGCGTCTCCGCTTGGCGACTGCACCCCCAATCGGTCTTCCCAATCCTGATACCTGGGGAAAAAGAACCAGAAATAAAACAGGGACAGGAACATAAAGGTGTAAAAATCCATGGCGTGGCCGGCCAACAGGAACAGCACCAGGCCAAGGACGGCCACGGCCTCGCTCAGGGCGAAGGTAACCATGGCGGCCTGCACGATTTGCGTCACCGAACGGCCTCCCAAAATCTTCTGGATGAATTTTATGAGGAAAAAGTCGCCGATGGCCAGGGCCACAAAGACATATTTCAACGTCATCATTTGGGCCACAGGGAGTCCGGCGAAACCGGCAAAGGGGGCCATGGTCCATCTGACGACTTCCACCGCGCCCGCATACAGAAACACCGAGCCGATCAGGGCCAAGCCGATGAAATTGACTTTAAGGTACTGAATTTTCAGTTTGGCGTCGTCCAAAGACAACCCTCAGTCGTGGAAAATTTAAGGTGCAAAGTTCCAGGTTTTTGGTTTTGAACTGAGATATTTGTTTCATTCTACATATGTCAAGTTTCGCACTCCTTATGGCCAAATTTACCTGGAGATTCAAGAGACATAGGAAAAACCAGGCCGAAACCGGGAGACCAAATGGAGCCGCAGCCTTGAGGCTGCGCTTCAAGGTATGGCAGGATGAATGCAATATTTCGCAGGCTGAAGCCTGTGGCTACCTTTTTCTTTCAGAAATTGGGGTCCCTCCTGAAAATCAGCGGTCTCCCGGGGAAAGCGGGTGCGAAATTTGACTCTTAGTATGGTAAGGCTGACCGCTAAAAGCCAAACCGCTCCCCCGCCTTGGGTTGCCGGGCCTGGATAAAATCCGGGGCCTTGACTTTGCCCAGTTCCTTGGTGCGGAAGCGGGTAATGAGCAGCGCACCGCCCTTAACCGCCACCTTGAGGCCCGTGTCGGTCACCGCTACAATTTCGCCGGGCGCCTTCTCATGGGCCTCCTCCAGGAACCTGGCAGTATACAGCTTCACCTTTTCTCCCCGAAATGTCGTGGTGGCCCCGGGTTGAGGGTCGCAGCCCCGGATGAAATGAAAGACCTCCCGGCCGGGCTTCTGCCAATCGAGGCCCGCCACCTTCTCGTCGCAGGGCGGGTCATAGGTGGCCCGGCTGTGATCCTGGGGCAGGCGGGGGGCTTTGCCGGCGGCAATGAGGTCTACAGCTTCGATCACCGCCTCCACACCCAGGGGATAGAGCTTGTTGAAATACAGCTCCCCGGTGGTTTCCTCCGGGCCGATTTCCACTTCCTTCTGCAACAGGATGTCCCCGGTGTCGATGCCTTCGTCCACCCAGAAGATAGTGAGGCCGGTGCGGGTTTCCCCGTTGATGACCGCCCAATTGATGGCCGAGGAGCCCCGGTATTTGGGGAGGATGGAAGGATGGTAGCAGATGGCGCCGAGCTTGGGGACGGCCAGGAACTTCGCCGGGGCGATGTCGGTGACAAAGGCCAGCACGGCCAGGTCGGGCTTGAGGGACACCATCCGGTCATAGGCTTCCTGGTCCCTCAGGTGCCGGGGCTGGAAAACCCGCAGGTTTGCAGCCTGGGCGGCCTCTTTTAAGGGGTCTGGTTTCCCCCCCCGGTCCGGCGGGCAGAAAACCCCCACCACAGCATGCCCCTTGGCCAGCAAACCCTTTAACACATCCGCGCCAAACGTCGCCTGCCCAATCAACACATTCCGCATGGCTGCCTCCTTATCCAGTGAGCAGTGAGCGGTAACAGCGAGCCGTTACCAGGTGCCGGCGACAACTCAGTGGGCAGTTAAAAGTGATGCGCAGAACAGTGCCGCACAACACTGACTGCTGACTGCTCACTACCTAATGGTGTTCGTCTTCGGGTGGCTCAGGCTGTAGTTTGGCGGCCACGGCAATCAGGGTGCAGGCGACCAGGATGGCGCCCAGCGTCACATAGGCCCCGGGAACGGCAAAGGTTGCGGCGATGCAGGCAAACACGCCCAGCACCAGAAAGGCCTGTTTTTTCCGGTAAGCCGGTGCGGCTTGGTCATGGTGTTCATGGGTGTCATGATGCGCTGCCATAAAGGATAACCTCCTCAACGGATTGTCCCCTGGTATAGGTGCTTAATTACTGGTAAGAAAATGATCAGAGTTTTTCCTTCCGCCTTTTTCCCTCTTTTTCCCCGGTCTTTCAACGCGGAGCGGTTTCCACTGCCTCTTTGCCCTGAGCGATATACTCCAGGGCCCAAGCCAGCCTCCGGTTGCTTTCTTCTTTGCCGAGAAGCGCGATGACATCGGTAAGACTGGGGCTGGCGGTGCGTCCGGTCAGGGCCACCCGCAGCGGTTGGGCCGCGGCCACCATTTTGACGCCGAACTCCTCGGCCAGACTTTTAAGCATACCGGAGAGGGTCTCCTCGTTAAGCTCCCGCAGGTTCCCGATAGCCTCCATGGCTTTGTTGATGATCGGGGCAGTTTCTGTCGTCAGAAATTTTTGGGCCCCTTTGGCCTCGTAGGGCCGGGGGTCCTGAAAATAGAAGCGGGCCGCCTCGGCCATCTCCACCAGGGTTTTGCTCCTGGTCTTCAGCGTCGCCGCGACCTTGGCCAGATAATCAGGATCAGGGGCGGTTATCCCCAGGGCCGCCAAAAAGGGCGGCAATAACCCGGCCAGTTCGTGATCGTCGCTGGTTTTCAGGTAATGGCTGTTGAGCCACAGGAGTTTTTCGTCATCATGCACTCCCGGGGCCTTGCCCACATGCTCCAGGGAAAAGTAGCGGATGAGCTCTTCTTTGCTAAAGATCTCCTGGTCGCCGTGGGACCAGCCCAGGCGGGCCAGATAGTTGTTCAGGGTGTGGGGGAGAATGCCGCGATCCCGGTAAGCCAGCACCGGCATGGCGCCGTGGCGCTTGGACAGCTTGGTGCGGTCTTTGCCCAGCATGAGCGGCATGTGCCCGAACAGCGGAGTGGGCGCGCCCAACGCCTGGTAGATGAGGATCTGGCGGGGCGTGTTGCTGATGTGGTCATCCCCCCGGATGATATGGGTGACGTTCATGGTGATGTCGTCCACCACCACCGCCAGGTTGTAAGTGGGGATGCCGTCCGCCCGCCTGATCACCAGGTCGTCCAGTTCTTGGTTTTCAAAGGCGATGTGCCCTTTGATCTGGTCTTCCCAGTGCGTGGTGCCGGTCTGGGGGGTTTTGAAGCGTACGGCGGTACGGGGTCCGGCCGGCAAGCCCCGGTCCCGGCAGCGTCCGTCATAACGGGGCTTTTCCCCTTTGGCCAGGGCCTTCTTGCGGCGCTCCTCCAGGTCTTCGGGGTCGCAGTCGCAGTAATAGGCATGGCCTGCGGCCAGCAGCCGGTTCACGAAGTCATTATAGATATCCAGGCGCTCGGACTGGAAAAACGGGCCTTCGTCCCAATCGAGGCCCATCCAGCGCAATGATTCCATGATTTCATCGACAAAATGCTCTTTGCTGCGTTCCTGGTCGGTATCCTCGATGCGCAGGATAAAAACGCCGCCGTGATGGCGGGCGAACAGCCAATTAAAGAGCGCCGTATGGGCCCCGCCCAGATGCAGGGCGCCGGTGGGACTGGGCGAAAAACGAGTGCGTACTTGCGTCATGTTTATCCCTGTTCAGACTATGTGCTTTTTACCACAAATTAGCGGTCAAGGCCAAGGATTTTGCAAGATTTTCCGGGGGAACCGGCCGCTCAGGTTCCACCGAACACCCAAAAGATGATACGTTGGCACCGCCTTGCGGTTCTGTAACCGCAGGCATCAGCCTGTGCCGGTGCCGGTGAGGCCGCCGGTGCCGCCGACCTTTTGCAGCCCAGGCAAAACAAAAGGCGGGATGCGCCTGGTCTTCCCGCCCTATATGCTCTTCGGCGGGCAGAGCCCGCCCTGCAGGATGGCTCACTTCCCCTTACTCCCTCACTACGGCCTCCACCTGGACGTTGTGCTCTTTGAGCCATTTCCACAGAGTGACCCGGCTGACCCCCAACATTTCGGCGGCCTTGGTCTTTTTGCCGTGGGCGGCCTGGAGGGCGTTTAAGAGTTCTTCCCGGGAGATCCGCTGGGGGCCGGGGGTCACCTGCGGCCGGGGGCGCGCCGGCGTCAGGCGTTTGCCGGTGAGCTGGCTCGGCAGATGATCAGGCCCGATCACCCCCTCGTTGCACAGAACAAAGGCGTAGTCGATGACATTGATCAGTTCCCGGACATTGCCCGGCCATTCATAGCGGTAGAAAATCTCCATGGCCTCCCGGCTCATGCCGGTGATGGGTTTTTGGGTTTTGGCGGCGTTTCGTTTCAGGAAGTGCTCCACCAGCAGGGGAATATCCTCCCGGCGCTCCCGCAGGGGGGGGAGAACGATGGGGATGACATTGATGCGGAAAAACAGGTCCTCACGGAAGCGCCCCTGCTCCATGAGGAGCGTCAGGTCCTGGTTGGTGGCACTGATGATGCGTACATCCACCGGAATGGGACGGTGGTCTCCCACTTTTTCGATGATTTTTTCCTGCAACACCCTGAGCAGCTTGGCCTGGGTGGCCTGGGGCAGGTCGCCGATTTCATCGAGAAAAATTGAGCCTGTGTGGGCCGCCTCGAAGCGCCCTACCCGGGTGCGGTCGGCCCCGGTGAAGGCCCCTTTGATGTGCCCGAAAAGTTCGCTCTCCAGCAAAGACTCATTTAAGGCGGCACTGTTCACCTTGATAAACGGGCCTTTGCTCCTGGAGCTCAGGTTGTGCAGGGCGGTGGCGGCCAACTCTTTGCCGGTGCCGCTTTCGCCGTACAGGACCACCGGGGCTTCGGAGGCCGCGGCGCTGGTCAGGAGCTGATAAAGCTGGAGCATGGCCGGCGACCGCCCCAACAGCCCGTGGAAGGAGTCATCCCGGTGCAACTCCTGGCGCAGCCGGCAAATAACCCGGTCCCGGGCCGAAACCTCGGAGAGGTCGGTGAGGGTTTCCACGGCCCCGATGACCCGGCCCTCATCATCCTTCAGGATGGCGGCATTTTTCAGGAAGGGGAGATGGGTGCCGTTCTTTCTGGTGAGGCTGCAGCGGATTTGGTGGACGCCGCCGTTTCTGAAGAGGCTGCATTGCCGGTTGGCATCCTGGGGCTTCATGCCGCGGCAACGGTCGCAGTTGAGAATGGTGCAGGATTGCCCGAGAAGTTCCTCCCGGCGGTAGCCGGTCAGGCGTTCCATGGCCGGGTTGACGGCCACGATGGTCCCCGACAGGTCCACCACCATGAGACCGTCCATCATGGTGTGGATAACCGTCTCCCAGTACCGCTCGCACTGTCCGGATAAGACGGGGGCGGCTCCGGATGTTTGGCGTGAATGGCTGTTCACCTTTTCCTCTTTCCCTTGAAGGCTCAGAATTTACCCAGATCTTGGCAGGTTAACCTGATATGCTAAACATCTGTTAACTATATATTAACAACTGTCAACAATAAGCTCAAGACTTATATTTCTCCTTGAAATTGAAAGCGATTAATCAAAAAAACTGTGGCAAGAAATTTGCAAGAGATAAATCATAATTGAACGCTACCGCTTCCGGCCAGGAAATAATGATTAAAAAACCAATTAAAGAAACCTGGAGAACAATCCGAAAGAGGGGAATAAACCGTGACAGATGCGGGCTGGGCCAGAGCCACCCTCATTGTAACCGGCTTGTTTAGGACCACAGATTAGGGTATATGTTCAAAATGGAAAAATATCTTTTTATTATGTCCAAGGGCTTCGAGAAGGCCGGGGGCGCCACCCGGGCCATGCAGTTCGCCGCCATTGCCGCCGAAATGGGCAAACCCGTGGAGATCTTCCTGATCGATGACGCCATCCATTGGGCCCAGATCGGCATGGCCGAAGGCATTCGCTCTTCCACCGGCGAGCACATGAAGGAACTCCTGGAAAAAATCATCGCGCGCCGGACTCCCATCCACGTGTGCAAGGCTTGCGCCGACAAACGGCTGGTGGCCGAAGATGAGCTGGTGGAAGGCGCCTTCATTTCCGCGGGATCAACCCTGGTGGAGATGATGGTCAGCCCGGAATATAAGGTCTTTACGTTTTAACGGCTGCACCTCCTGCACCATGGAGCCGGAGGCGGCAACGTGCGCTGGCACAGGCGACAGGTCTGCTCCTAATGAGGGCGTCGGCCTCAAAAAGCTGCGTGGCGGGGGCTTTCAGAAAGGCGGGACCAGGAGATAATCATTGACCCTTGAGGACCGGTCTGATATTTTTAAAGGAGCAGACTTGCCCCAAGGGGTCCATATGTCCAGAATCGCCTCTTATTTCTCCAAGGCCGACCGCAAAAAGCTCTTTTTCGACTACCTGAAGCTGGTCGGCATCCTGGAGATTATCATCTTTATTGTTGTCGCCCTGTGGTCCGCGGACGATAAATACCATCGCGTCTACACGCCCTTCCCCTGGAAAGAATATCTCTTCGTCGCCTTTGCCTTCCCCATCATGCTCACCTTTCTCCTGGGGGTTATCGTCACCGGGTTCAATTACTTTTTAGGCCAGGACGTCATGGCCGGACAGGAAGAGATGGAAGCCGACGGACAGGATCTGCCGCTCCTCGGTCAGCTCAAGCGACTGCCCCTGCTGGCTATCCTGTTTCTGCTGCTGGTCACCATCCTGGCGCTGTACAACATGCACCACATCATGTACTGGTTGTCCTCCCTGACAGCCAGCACCTTTACCTTTCTGAGTTGGGTCCTGGCCGGCGCCGGGGTGGTGGTGACCATTTACATGGTGTTCTTCCTGTTTTTCAAATACCGCCTTAATCAGCGCCAGATGAAGTACCAGTATTACAGCCAGATCTCCGAGCGCCATGGCCTCATTATCCTGGACGACCGCACCGTCATCCACAAAAACGGCCAACTGCTGGTCCAAGGCAAGCGCTGGGGCCGCCCCAGGCAGGCGAAAAATGCCGCCGCCGTCGGCCAGGACAGCCAGACCGTCACGGTCTCCCCCGAGGAGCCCGAAATGTTGACTTCCCAGAGCACTTCCCAGCTGCCGGCCCCCAAGCCCTGATGTCCCAGGCCAAAATTTCGGCGGCTCTATTGGCTGCACTTTCCCGGGAAGTGCAGCCTTTTTTGCGCCGGGTCAGGGCCCGGCGGATTCTGGAAGCTCCCCTGCCTCTCTGGGACTTTCCCCTGAGAGGCGGCCAGGGCGTAGTGGCCTTGTCCGGCATCGGCCAGTCTGCTGCGGCCCGGGCCGCCGCCTTCCTTATTGAACACTATCAACCGCAGGTGTTCATTTCCCTGGGGTTCGGGGGGGGCCTTACTGCGGATCTGCCGCATGGGGCTCTGGTGGTGGGGGAGACACTGTGGCGCTTTGATCCGGAGTCGGGCGCACTTGAGAAACTCACTGCTCCGCCACTGCCGCACGCGGCGGCACATCTGCTGGAAAGGCTCATGGCTGCCGGCATGCCGGCGTATCCGGGCAGTGTGGTCACCACCCCGGTTATCATCCACAAGGCCCGCCATGGAACCCTCTTGACAGGCCTCCCCTATCCGGTGCTGGACCTGGAAACCAGCGCCGCGGCCGCCATCCTGCGGCCTCAGCAGATCCCCTTCCTGGCGCTCCGGGCCGTTACCGATACCGGTGGGGAAGAGATTCCTGACTTTATCACTCAGGCCGTTCGGGAGGGAAAGTCGCCCAGCGCGGCCGCGGCCCTGGCCTGGCTGGCCGCCGACCCCCGCCGCCTCGCCGCCTTGCTGCATCTCTGGGGCCGCAGCCGCCTGGCCGCCCAGCACCTGGCCCGGGCTTTAGAAGTTGTGCTGGATATGGTATGAGGATTCTGGTTCTGGGTTTGGCTTTCAGGTGTCAGGTCTCAGGCTGAAAACTGAAAGATTGTGGCTTACCTTGCCTTCCCAAAAATCCTGAACAGCAGCGCCATGGCGATGGCTGGCCGGATGATCAGGGCCAACCAGGCCCTGCCCAGGCCGGCCGTGGCGACTTCCCCTGGAGGGTGGTGTGTAAAGAGGCAGCGGAGGGGATGAGGCTGAGGCCCGCCAGGAGGCCGGTGAACAGCATCTCCACCGCCACATCGATAATATCCAATTCCGGTAAAAATAAAATAGCTGACGATGGCCAGCGTCATCAGGTAAGCGACCGTCACCTCGCCGGTGTGACGTGTCCAGGGGGAGATGGGAGTTACAAGCTGTCGTCCCGGCAGACCTTGAACAACAGCCAGGTGAAAAAGGGGAGATAGATGAAAACCCCGGCCCAAAACAAGGTAGGTTCGCCGATCCACAGGGTCATGGTCAGGTTAAAGGCCAGGATGCCTCCATACAGACCGGGTCCCAAGAGGGCCCGGCCGGGGAAATCCCGGCGGCCCCAATCCCAGAAGGGGCCTTGCGGCAGGCGGGCCAGGAGCATTTGCAGGAGGCAGATCAGGATGAAGGAGACGATGAGCCAGCCCGCGAAATTGGCCAGCGGGATGCCGAAATAGACGCCAGCCGCCGGATAACCATAAATCTGACCGAGAAACCAGCGATAGCCCCGTAGGGCCACCGGGTCGATGACCACGTCCAGGGTCATCATGAGCACGGCCCCGAGGATTGCGCTGCGCCAGGAATAAAGGACCCCCCTGTCCTCGAGAAAAAACCGCCGGCCCTCCCAGCGGCCCCGGCCCAGGGCCAAAAGCGCCATGGTGAAGCTGGCGAAGGCCAAAAATACATAGGATAGAGAATCCATGAAAGGGACGCCGGCCACCCAGAGTTCCTGGTCCAGGGTGGCCGGAATATAGATGTAGATGCCGAAGGGAAAGCCGGTGTGGATGGAGCTGAGCTCCGCCAGCCAGGATACGAGATAGCCGGCCACCAGGAAGGCCAGGGTGCGCCCGAGGCCGAACTGCCAGGTGGCCAGCACCAGGTAGCAGGCCAGAAAAACAAAGACGTAAGGGCGCAGCACCAGGGTGTCCCAGAGGAGAGTCAGATAGTGCATCCGGGTTTTCGGTTTTCTGTTCTCTTTTTTCTGTTTGTGAGCAGACTCATTGGCATCTCGGAGCTCATACTATAAAATAACTGAGGAATATGGTATCCTGCGGCCAAAGCGTTGAAAGATCGGCATGTTACTGACTGCCCCTTCGCTTATGCTTAGCTGAGGGTTACTATAATTTGGTTATCATATAACCGAAAACAGAAAACTGAAAACTGTCTTTTATGAAAGTCGTTCTGGCCAAGACCTCAGGGTTCTGCATGGGTGTGAAAAACGCCATGGAGATGGTGCTCCGGGCCATCCAGGAAAATCACACCCATATCTATACCTACGGCCCCCTGATTCACAACCCCCAGGTGATGGACCTCCTCAAGGAACGGGGCATCAAGATCCTCAAAGAAGGGGAGGTCCCGAAAGCGGGGCTGGTGGTTATCCGGGCCCACGGAATCCCTCCCCAGGAGCGCCAGGAACTGGAGGCCGCCGGGGTCCGCATCATTGACGCCACCTGTGTCAGGGTGGCCCGGGTCCAGGCCATTATCCGGCGTTGGGCCCACAAAGGCTATGCCACCATCATCGTGGGGGACGCCGATCATCCGGAGGTGCGGGGCCTCATGGGACACACCCGGGGGCGGGGGTTCGTGGTCAAAACCCCGGAGGACGTGGCGGCCCTCCCTGAGCTGAACGAGGTCATCGTGGTGGCCCAGACCACCCAGAGCGAAGAGCATTTCCAGGAATTGGTACACTACATCACGGCCCGCTTCCCCAATGCCGAGATCCGCAATACCATCTGCGACGCCACCGCCTCCCGCCAGGGCGAGATCGAAGAACTGGCCCGCCAGGTGGAAGCCCTGGTGGTGGTGGGCGGCCGCAACAGCGGCAACACCCAACGTCTGGTGGAGATTTCCCGGGCCACCGGACTGCCCACCTTCCACGTGGAGACCGAGCAGGAGCTGGACCTCAGGGCCTTGAGCCGCTATGAGACGGTGGGCGTTACGGCCGGGGCCTCGACGCCCCACTGGCTGATCGGCAACGTGGTCAGCAGCTTGAAGCACGCCTGGGCTTTTCGGCCCGGTTCCTTAACCAGCTACCTCTTCCGGGTCTGGCGCTTTTTCCTCAAGTCCAACCTCTACGTGGCCCTGGGCGCCGGTTGCCTGAGCTATGTGTCCTCCATCCTCCAGGGGGTCTGGCCTGACTTTGCCTATTTTTTTGTGGCCTTCTTTTATGTGTACGCCATGCACATCCTGAACCATTTCACCGACGTGGCCAGTAAGCTCAACGACCCGGTGCAGACCATGTTTTACGGCCGCCACCGCAGATTTCTCCTGGTGAGCGGCGCCCTGTCGTCCGTGAGCTCGCTGGCCCTGGGCCTCTACCTGGGCTGGGAGCCCTTCGCCTTTATTCTGGCCATGAGCTTTCTGGGAATTTTTTACAACCTGAAACTCATTCCCGGCCGCTTAGCCGCGGCCACCCAAATCGCCCGCCTCAAGGAAATCCCGGGCTCCAAAACTGTCTTCACCGCCGTGGCCTGGGGGGTGCTGGCGGCCCTCATTCCGGTGGTCTGCTCCGAAGAACGGCTGTCCGCGGCCACCGCGGTGGCCTTCTTTTTTGTGGCCGGCCTGGTCTTCATCCGCACCGGCCTCTTTGAGATTTTGGCCATCGAGGGCGACCGGGTGGTGGGCAAAGAGACCCTGGCCATCGCCTTGGGACGGCGGCTTACCCTGGATCTTTTGACCGCAGGGTCGGTCAGCCTGATACTCATGCTGCTGGCCGCGGCCTCTGCCGGGGTGATTCCCTCCCTCGGTTTCGTCCTGTCCCTCTGCGGGGTTTATGCCTTGGTCTACCTCACCCTTTACCGCTTCGGCCTCATGGAGTCGGGCCTCTTTCTCGAATCCCTGGTGGAGGGCAACATGATCCTGGCGGGCCTCCTGGCCTTCCTGCTGGACCCTCACTATGGTCCTTTCCAGGCTTTGCTGGAAATCTGCCGGCACCTGACCTAAATGAGCACCTGAAATGAGCGAATTCCAGCCGCAACCTTTCGGGTGCGCCGGTAACCGCTAACCTAGCGGGGTATGGAAAGCGCCGGCTGAAGCCCTCGGCTACAAGTAAGTCTTCCATGAAATCGCTCAATTGAGACACCGATTAGCCAAATACCCACGGCTCACGGCTGACTGCCCGCCGCTCATCCCCGGCCCCACCGTCAAAAAAAATTCCCCGGACTATCAAGGAAAGGTAAAAAAGAGACGATTATTCCCGGAGAGGGATGGATTGGCCGCTGAATCGCGGCTCCACGGTGCTGCAGGCCTAACCCCGCGGGGATAGTGCAGACCGATACAAAAAATTGAACCGCGGGAAAAATTTTTTGAATTTTTTTATTGACAATCATGTCGAACCCATTTACCATCTCGCATAAACAGACAAACTGCAAAAAGGAGGTGGTGCAGCTCACGGAAATATCAGGCATTATCAGAGGTTAGTAGAAAGGGGAACTGGTAACTCATTACACAACCTGTTAAGGGGGGATAACCATGAAAAAGTGTATCGCGTTATTTACCTTGCTGGCTTTGCTGGCCATCCCCGTCTCCGCCATGGCGGTTAAGGCCGGTGACTGGGAACTGGTGGGCTACACCAAGTTGGAAACCTACTGGGACAGCGTCTCGGTCAACAAGAATCTTGCCGGGCCGCTGCTCCGCAGCAATGCCGCACAACCGCAAAACATCGGGCGCATCCGCTTCACGGCCCAGTCGTCCCGGTTCGGCCTCAAGATCAACGGCCCCGAAGTGCTGGGCGCCAAGACCCAGGGCTACATCGAAGTCGACTTTGATTCCGCGCAGGACGCCCGGCAGAGTGCCTCCAACGCCTACATCCCCCGGATGCGCCACGCCTGGTTCCGGATGGATTGGCCGGGCGGCTGGCAGCTCCTCATGGGTCAATACTGGGGCGTGTTCTGCGATTTCTACCCGGAAACCATCAACGACGGTCCTTACCAGAACCATGGTCAGGCCACCCAGCGGATTCCCCAGGCCCGGTTGACCTACACCACCGGCCCCTGGACCTTCTCCGGCCTGGTGGGCGCCCCCTATGACCCATCGGGGGACAATGATACAGTGGCTTTTAACAACTTGGTCGGCTCGGGGGCTAACGCCAACTACAGCGGCACTCCTGCCAGCCTGAGTGGTCAGAGATCCACCCTGCCCCAGTTCCAGGGCCAGGTGATCTTCGAGAAGGACCTCTACGGCAAGGCGGCCTTCGCCGGCCGGCCCCGGGGGTTCGTGGCTGACTTCGGCGCCGGTTTCCAGCACATCCAGTATCTGAGCGGCCGGCTCAACAATGCCTGGACCTGGGGTGGGTATGGTCCCAATATTGATGGCTACCTGCCCATCGGCGCCAGAAATCTGGTCCAGAAACAGACCCAGACCCTGACCCCCTGGGTGGTGCAGGGAACTCTGTTCATCCCGGTCCTGGTCACCCACAACAATAACCTGGCGGGCACTGCCTCTCTTACCATCCAGGGGCACATCGGCCAGGGCTTCAGCTTCTTCGGCGAAGGCGCCGACACCGACAACTCCTTCTTCAAATATGACGCTCCGGCCTGGATCGGGACTCCGGGAACCAATACCTGGACCCAAGTGGTCAATTACCGGCGTTACCTGACCCCGAAGTACGGCGGCTACATCCAGGGCCAGTACTACTTCACCAACGAGTGGTACGCCAGCGTGGTGTATGGCTTTGACAAGTCCTATGGCATCGGTCGGGATCGGAACGGCGCACTGCCCTTCCTGGACGCCGCTAATGTCAATGGCTACACCTATGCCACCAACGCCAACGATCAGTCCCAGTTCACCCAGGAGATTCAGGCCAACCTGTTCTACACCCCCATCAAGAACCTGAAGTTCGGTTTGGGGTACTCCTACATGCAGACGGTTTACTTCCAGAGACAGAGCTTCAATGCTCCCTTTGCCCAGACTCAGGCCACCCTTACTTCCAGAGACAGCCGGCAGGGGAACAACCACAGCATCCGGTTCGGCGGCTGGTTCTTCTTCTAAGCTGAAAACCGGTTGACACCGCTCAAGCCCACGGGGTAATATCCCTGTGGGCTTTTTATTTTTCGGGGAGTTGCGGCTTGGGGAAGAGAACCACCTCAGGCCGCGTGACCTTGGCCCTTTGACTGCCGTTCAAAACCAAATTTTGGAGATAGTTAGGAATGCCGCATTATCTGAAGAAACCGCTGTACGTAATCTTCATCCTGGCTTTAGCAGTTGTCCTCGGTTCCGCTGGATGTAGTCGCGTCAAAGAGAAATGGCGACAGATATCCGGCACCCGCGCCCCGGACTCTGACCTGGAAGGGGAGCCCATGGCGCCGCCGGAATCCAAGCAGGAAACCGTGGTCATCGACGGCAAGACCTGGGTGCGCAGCCGCAACCCCTATTATCTCCTGATACCGAATGAACCGGAATATATCTACGCCGAACAAGGCAAAGAGCTCAAGACTGCGAAGCAAATGCTTCTGGCCGGCCTCGCCCGACAGTTTGGCTGGGAACAGAAGTCCAAGCAGACGGGGATTCCTCCGGAAAAGGTCAAGGAGATGGTGCGCCAGGAGGTGGACCGTCTCCTCCGGGAACAGGGGTTAAGAGCGTTCTCCAAAGAAGGAGGGCTGCCGGCTTCCAAGGTGTATGGCCGCTATGTGGCCGTGGTTCCCGCGTCCGAAAGCGTCCGGAGCCTGGAAGGGCCGAACTACGCCCTGGCCACAACGCTGTCGCAATATCTGGCCAGGCAGAAGGACATCAAGGTGGCTGGTCCGGAAAAGGTGAGGGCGGAATTAGCCAAGGCCCAGGTGACGGGATCGCTGACCACGCATAAGGCACTCCAGACCCTGGGGGACGCCACCGGGGTCCAGGCCCTCATCCTGACCAGGGTGGTGCCGGCTTCCGGGAAGAACCCGACCTTCCTCGTCATGGAGGTGTACGACACCTTCAAGGGCACCAAGGTGGACGGGATTGCCTACCCGGTGGAAGGGACTCCCGATCTTCTGGCCATCCAAAATTTCGTTCAGAGCAACTCCCTGCGGCTGGCGGCGGCCCTCATGGAGGTTGACTGGTTCGGCCGGGTGGATTTCGTCAGGGAAGGCAACGTCTACCTTAACCTCGGAGAAAGCGCCGGCCTCAAGGTAGGGGACCGCTTAAGAGTGGTGGTGCCGGGACAGGAAGTGGTTAATCCCACCACCCATGCCCTGCTGGGTTTCACCAATGATGAGAGCCGGGGAGAGCTGAAGATCACGGAGTTGCTGGGCAACACCGGCGCGGTGGCCCAGGTGCTCAGCGGCGGCCCCTTTAAGGCCAACGACAAGGTGAAAGCAGTGAGGTAGGACGGTTTTCGGTTTTCGGTTTTCGGAAAAAGCAACGGTGGGAGGATTGTACAAGTCAAGATCTTACCGGGACCTGGAGGTTTGGAAGTTATCCATTGATTTAGTGAAAGAGATATATTCTCTAACCAATGGGTTTCCTCAAACGGAGATATATTGTCTGACGAATCAGATACGTCGGGCCGCAAGTTCGATACCCTCAAATATCGCTGAAGGGCAGGGCAGAAATTCTCCAAAAGAATTCAAACAATTCTTGGCTATTTCCTGAGGGTCAATATGCGAGATCGAGACGCAATTGTTCATCTCCAATGGTATTGGTTACCTCGAGGAAAAAGAATTAAACAATTTCTTGGAGAAACTCGACAGGATCAGGAAAATGATAAGAAGCCTCTCAAGCAAGATATCTTGAGGCAAATCAACAAAAAGCTTTTTAACCGAAAACCGAAAACTTACTTCCCGATTCTTTCCATCCCCCCCATATACGGCCGCAGCTTCTCGGGAATAAGGACGCTGCCGTCTTCCTGCTGGTAGTTTTCCAGGATGGCCACCATGGTGCGGCCCACCGCCAGGCCTGAGCCGTTCAGGGTGTGCACCAGCTCGGTGCCCTTGGCGCCCTGGCGCCTGAAGCGGATCTCAGCGCGCCGGGCCTGGTAATCGGTGAAGTTGCTGCAGGAGGAAATTTCCCGGTAGAGGTTTTGCCCCGGCAGCCACACCTCGAGGTCATAGGTCTTGGCCGCGGCAAACCCCAGGTCCCCGGTGCACAGGATCACCACCCGGTAAGGGAGGCCCAGTTCCTGGAGGACCGCTTCGGCGTTTTGCAAAAGGAGTTCCAGTTCGTCGTAGGAGGTTTCCGGGGCGGTAAACTTCACCATCTCCACCTTGTCGAACTGGTGTTGGCGGATCAACCCCCGAACATCCTTCCCGTAGGAGCCCGCTTCGGAGCGGAAGCAGGGGGTGTAGGCGGTATAGTATATCGGCAGGTCCTCTTCCCGAAGGATCTCACCCCGGTGGATGTTGGTTACCGGCACCTCGGCGGTGGGCACCAGGAAATAATCGCAGCCTTCAACCTTGAAGAGGTCTTCGGCGAACTTGGGTAGCTGGCCGGTGCCGGTCATGGAGGCCCGGTTGGCCATGAAGGGGGGCCAGACCTCGGTGTAGCCGTGTCTGGTGGTGTGGAGATCCAGCATGAAGTTGATGAGGGCCCGCTCCATCAGGGCGCCGGCGCCCTTCAGCAGGGCAAAGCGGGCGCCGGTGATCTTGGCGGCCCGCTCAGAATCCAGGATGCCCAGGCCCTCGCCCAGGTCCCAATGGGGCTTGGGTTCAAAAGCGAACCGCGGGGGCTCCCCCCAGGTCTTGATTACGGGGTTGTCATCGGCAGAGGCGCCCACGGGGACGCTATCATCGGGGAGGTTGGGGAGGGTGAGGAGAAAGTCCTTCACCTGATCATCAAATTTGTTTACTTGGGTTTCCAACTCTTTTATTTGCTGATTAATGTTTTTCACGCTCTCAATTATTGCTTGTGCTTCTTGATGGGCACCGATTTTCTTTTTGAGAGCGACTTCTTCGGAACGCATGTTTCTTTCATGTCGGCGAAGTTCCAGAGCAGAAAGAAGCTGCCGACGCTGTTTATCTTGTGTGCGAAAGTTTTCCAAAGAAATATCCAAACCCCGATTTTTCAGGGCTTGATCAACCTTGTCAAGGTGGTCTCTCACAAAACGTAATTCCAGCATAGATCGTCTCTTCTTTTTTACCGCTATGGCCGCAAGTTAGTGAAACCCTAAACCCTGGAACCTAAAACCTGCTCACTGATTACTCCCCCCAAACCCTTCCTTGATTTCCTCCAGCAGGCGCACCAGGCCATTGGCGTTCTGGCGCTGAATAAAATAGAGGATGTCAGCCACCGCGTCATCAAGGGCCCGCAAGGCCGGCCGGTTGGCGGGATTGGCCAACTGGATGCAGGCATACAGTTGGGCATCCTGGCTGAGTAAGCGCTTGGCCAGGCGGTGCAGGGTGTTGAAGGTCGGGGTGGCATAATCCTCCAGATCCTGGGAGGAGATGCCCAACTGGCGGATGGATTTTTCCAAAGCGATGAGCACAAAGTGAGACAGGCCCTGAACGACGGCCATGAGGCGGTCGTGCTCGGTGGCGCTGGTTACCTTCACCCGGGCGCCGGCCTGCTGGAGGAAATCCTTGAGCCAGTTCAGCCAGCGTTCCCCCCGGCCGGGACACAGGACCACAGTAAGCCCCTCAATGCTTTTTTCCTTCGGCCCGAACAGGGGGTGGGTGCCCACCACTTCGCCCGGGAAGGCCTTGAGCATGGCGTCCAAAGGTCGTTGCTTCACCGAGGTGATGTCCATGAGCGCGGCATCGGGGCGCATGTGGGGGGAGATTTCTTGGGCGATGTCCACCACCTTGGGAATGGGCACGGAGAGCATCACCACGTCGGCTTGCGCCGCCACATCCTGGGGCGTTTCCCGGGTGTCCAGGTCGGCGGACAGGACGGGCAGGCCCCGCTGGGCAAAAAAACGCTGCAACCAGCGGCCCATCTGCCCGGAGCCGCCGATTATCGCTATCTTTACCGGATTCATCGAACAGTTTTCTGCCTCAGGAGAAAGTCGGCCAGGGTCAGACGGACCATGGCCTCGAGTACCGGAACGATGCGGGGGATGGCGCTGACATCGTGGCGGCCTTTGACAATAAGCCGGCGGGCCCGGCCGTGGACATCGACGGTGTCCTGCTCCCGGGAAATGGAGGGGATGGGCTTTACTGCGGCCCGCATGACAATATCGTCGCCGTTGCTGATGCCGGCCAGAATACCGCCGGCGCGGTTGGTGACAAAGCCGCCGGGACCGATGGGGTCGTTGTTCTCTGAGCCCAACAGCCGGGCCGCGGCGAAGCCGGCGCCGATCTCCACCCCTTTGACCGCACCCACGGACATGAGCGCCTGGGCCAAGGCGGCATCCAGCTTGTCAAAAACCGGCTCCCCCAGCCCGGCCGGACAGCCCGTAACCCGCACTTCCACGATGCCCCCGACAGAATCGCCGCGGGCCTGAACTTCCTTCACCTTCGCCGCCATGGCTGCCACTGCGTCGGGGTCTGGACAGGCAAAGGGGTTTTCCCAGATACTGGCCTCTTCCACCCGGCTGATGCCCACCCCGCCAAATTCCACGGTATAGGCCAGGACGTTGATACGCTTGGTGTCCAGGACCTTTTGGGCCACCGCTCCGGCCGCTACCCGGGCCGCAGTTTCCCTGGCTGAAGAGCGTCCGCCCCCGCGATGATCCCGGATGCCGTATTTGGCCTGATAGGTCATATCGCCATGGCCGGGGCGAAAAACTTCTTTGAGTTCACTGTAATCATTGCTGCGCGCATCCCGGTTATAAATGATCAGGCTGATGGGAGTTCCGGTGGTAAGGCCCTCAAAAACCCCGGACAGGATTTCCACCTGGTCCGGCTCCTGCCGGGAAGTGGCATGGACCTGCACGCCGGGACGGCGCCGGGCCAGGGCTGTATCGATATCGGCGGCGGTCAGGGAAAGACGCGGCGGACAGCCGTCAATCACCGCGCCCAGGGCCGGACCGTGGGATTCCCCCCAGGTGGTGACCCGGAAAACCTTGCCGAAGGTGTTGCCTGCCATATTTATTCCCAAGATGCCATGCAAGACGCCTAGGTACCGCAGGGGCACGACTGGCCGTACCCGGCGGGGTGCTCTTCAAAGGCATTTTTCAACAGCCGGCCAGGGCTTTTAGAGCTGATTAACGCCGATTTCTGCCAGAATCCGCGTGACCACCTGGTCTAAGGAAAGCCCCGTAGTATCAATAATCATATGGGCCGCAACCCGGTAGAGAGGTTCCCGTTCGGCCAGCACCCGGGCCATTTCTGTCACCGGGTCTGCCCCGGTGAGGCTGGGGCGGAATTCCTGACTGCTCTGATCGCGCTTAAGCCGCTCGGCCAGGGTGGCCGGATCGGCCCGAAGCCAGATGATCAGGCCATGCTCCCGCAGGTTCCTGACGTTTTCTTGATCCAACACCACGCCGCCTCCCGGGGCCAGCACCTGCCCGGATAACCCGGCATAGCGCGCCACCACTTCCTTTTCCCGCCGGCGGAACTCGGGCCAGCCCGAGGCTGCCACCAAGTCGGCGATGGAACAACCCGCCTGGGCCACCAGCACCTGGTCCAGATCGACAAAGGGGCGTTGCAAGGCCTGGGCCAGGGCCTGGCCCACCGAGGTCTTGCCGCAGGCCCGGCCGCCGATGAGCACCAGGTTACGATGCTGATCCAGGCGCAACAAGGATGCCCCCCTTAATCCGAAGCTCTTTGGTAACAGTATGCCCCATGGGAGAAAAAGCGAATGATGGTAAACGGTTGTAATTTAGTTTACCGAAAATCTGCCAGGAATGAAAGCAAGAAAGGCTAAGTCCCAGAGGAAGCCGTCATTACCACTTGCCCAGGAGGATCAACCCGCCGATAACCACAAAGGCGAGGCCTGCGGCCTTCCTTATGACCATCGGCGGAATGTACTGGGCCAGGATCCCGCCCAGCAGGACCCCCAGCAGGGTGGCGAGAAATAACGCTGAACAGGCCCCCGTGAGCACGGCCAGAGGGGTTCCTTTCTCGGCGGTGAGGGTGAGGGCCGCCAATTGGGTTTTATCACCCATCTCGGCCAGAAAAACGGTGCTGAAGGTCACCCAAAAAACTTGCCAGTCCATCCGGTTCGATACCTTTTCGGTCAACTCAAGGATCTGGGTCAGGCCGGGCCATCTTGTTAGCGGGAGGCTGCCAAGCCGGAACTGCTCAGCAGATCTCCGGCGGGCAAAGAGATCACGTCGCCCTCCCGGGCGCCATCGATGGTCAGCTTCCCACCGGCAGCGACCACAATTGCACGGGACCGCCGTAAAATTTCCCGAATCTGTTCATCGGTGCGGCCGGGGTCATGGTGAGTCAAAAGCAGAGTTTTCACGCCGGCCTCCAGGGCCAAATGCACGGCCTCCTGATAGGTGGAGTGACCCCACCCCCGGTGGACCGGCATTTCTTCCGGCACATACTGGGCGTCGTGAATCAGCAGGTCGGCTCCCTCGGCGAACTTGACAAAATCCGGGAAGCGGTAGCCCCCGTCCAGGCCAAGCTCGTTGTCGGTGATGAAAACCATGGTTCGGCCCTCTTCCCGGAACCGGAACCCCAGACAGCCTTGCGGGTGATTCAGGGGCAGGGCCTCGATCTCCATATCATCCAGAATCTGCGGGCTGCGGGCGATCTTATTGGCAAAGCTGATGTGCGACTTGAGTTGTTCAAAGGCCACCGGGAAGAAACCATCCCCCATATGGTCGTCAAAGACCCGTTTCAGGGCCTGGAAGGCCAGCGGCCAGCCGTCAATCTTGATTTCCGAGTCTTCCCGGTAAATGGGGGAAAAGAACGGCAGGCCGATGAGATGATCCCAGTGATTATGAGTCAACAGCAGGTGCAGGCGGATGGTGGCCACCGTGGTTTTCAGCTCATCCCCCAGGAGTCGGATGCCGGTGCCGCCGTCGATAACGATACGCCTGCCGGACCGTAATACCACCTCAACGCAGGTGGTGTTGCCGCCAAACTCCAGGGTGGAGGGCCCAGGGGCAGGAATAGAGCCCCTGGTCCCCCAAAACCGAATGTCCATTGCCTGCCTCCTTTTGACCGGTAATCAGCAACTGATTACTGCTCATTCCCCAAGACCCAGGGTTGCTGCTCCATGTCCAGCCAGGCCTCCGCCAGGCCGAAGCAGCCGGTGAGCATCATATCACCGAGGGGCGCGGCGAACACCCCGGGCCAGCGTTTGGCCAGGGACCGCCGGGGGCCGGTGATGACCGTAAAGGTAAAGGGGTGCTCCCGAAGATAATCGGCCTTAATGGTGCACCCATGACCACCATCGTCAAAAACTTCGGAATGCTTTAGGGTGCCGGCCTGAAAACTGCGCAAATGCCGGGCTAATTTTTCTGGGGTCAACATGCCCGTATGGTGCTCGTAAATACCCAGAATCCGGTCCCCTCTGATCAATGCGGCAAAAGTGTGGGCGTTGCCCAGGTTTACCACGGTCAGACCGGCTTGCCGGTGCTTTTGGGCCTCAGGGTCCAGGAGCGCCCCCCGCACTCCAGCAGTGCAGGTGTCCATGAGCAAGGCGCCGGGGAGGGCCTCAACCACAGCCCGCATACGGGTGAAGCATTCAGGGGGCTCACGGAACGCCAGATCCGAGAGCCTGCCCCCCCGGGCCAACATTTCCCGCCATTGCTGGAAGCGGAACTCCCGGTTGCTCCTGTGGGGAGAAAAACCGTGATCCTGGACGGCCACCGCAAAGCGGCTGGGGAAGGGCACCTCATAGGCGCTGAGCACCAGCTTGAGAGTTTCCAGGTCCACATCCCCCAACACCAGGGTCGCTGCCTCAGGCGGAGGATTTTCCGTGAAGGATACTCCCCATTGCTTGATAATGTCAATATTATCATGGAGGGTCAGGGCCGCGGCGGGGGAGGCGTACACCGCCAGACCCTGGGCCAGGTGCCGGCGCACCGCCGAGGTAAGGGGACCTCCGCCCATCAGACGGCCGGTGAGAAAGATGGGTCGCTTTTCAAAGGTAAAACGTCGGACCCGCCGGGCCATGATTTGGGTGGGTGCCGGCAGCACCATCTTCACGGCATTTTCCACGGTCTGCCCGGGTTCCCAGAGGAAGATATCCTGGGTGCCGCCGCCCACGTCCACAGCCAGGAGAGGACCGTCAGACATCGCGTCTCTCCGCATCAGCCGCGCTATCCAACACCACCTGCAAGGCTTTCTTCCGGGCCTGGCGGAAGGGCTGCGACCCTCGCGCCGGCTGCCAGGTAAATGTGAAAAGTTCGTCAGAAACCACCATAAGCCCCGCCACGGCAATGCCGCGAAACCGGCCCACCGCGCTCAGGGCGGCCAATTCCAGGTCAATGCCCAGGATACCCTGGACCTGGCAGGAATGCACCAACTCCCTGGTCTCCCGGTACAACGCGTCCGTGGACCATATCGGGCCGGTATGCCAGGGGATTTCCGCATCCTGAAGCCGTGCCGCCAGGGCATCATACAAGCCCGGATGCGGAGGAATACCCCCAGATTCAGGCCAATAGTGCGGCGAGGTGCCGTCCCCGGGGATGGCCATATTCGGCAGGATCAGGTCCCCGATGCGCACCGCCTCGGACAACGACCCACACCAGCCCAATACCAGCACCCGGCGGGCACCCAGCACAATGAGTTTTTCCAGAACCATGGCCGCGTAAGGCGCACCCATGGCCGGGGCGATCACTGTCAGGGCCTCCCCCTCCCAGGAACCTGCCCGGCAGGCGCAATCCCAAATCTGGCGCGGCTGCTCTTGGGCTTTCAGCAAGCGGCACAGGGCCCGATAATCCGGTTGGGTAAAGGTCAGAATAACGGTGGGGGTAACGGCTTCTTCCCCCGGCTCCCGGACGGGGTGGATGAGCACATCCTGATCAGGAGGAAGACCGGCGGACTCCGGGGAACCCCTGTGAAGCCTGATCCGGGCGGAGGGAGAGACCGCTCCGGCCCTTTCTTCCGGGGAGATTGCTCCGGGTCTCATGCTGATCGCCGCGCTTCCCGGAATTTCCAGACAAAATAGGCCAGAGCCGCCAAAAGAACCGCCACCACCAGATAATCTATGATGTGGGTGTAATGTTGGATTATGCGCCAGTTTTCCTTGAGGCGGATGCCGCAATAGACGAGGAAACCGTTCCACAGGGAGGCCCCTGCCGCGGTGTAGAGGATAAAAGGCGCCAGGGACATGCTGGCCAACCCTGCCGGAATGGAAATAAGGTGCCGCACCACCGGGATGAACCGGGAAATGAAAATAGTTATGTTGCCCCGGCGGGCGAAGAAGTTTTTGGTCCATTCCAGATGATGAGGGTTGAGGAACAGGTACCGGCCGTAGCGCAGCACCGCCGGCTCTCCCAGCCAGCCCATCCCGTAAGACACCAGCGACCCGGAAATCGACCCCAGGGTGCTGGCTGCCATGACCAACCACGGATCAAAATGACCCGTAAAGATGAGGAAACCGGCAAATGGCATGACCAGTTCGCTGGGAATCGGGACAATCATGCTTTCCAGGGCCATGAGAATAAAAATGCCGATATAGCTGCATTGATGAATGATGGCGGTGTTGTAAGTGCACAGAGCTTCGGTGAGTCCCATATGGCTTAGGCTTCTCCCATTTCCCGCTGATACAATTCCTTCTCTACCCGGGCTTCCTGTTCTGCCAGACCCCGGCTGAGCCGCACGGGATACAGGCCCGGGTCCTTCAGGGCCTTATAGGCTTCGGGCAGGAGGGCAAATTGCCGGCGAAAATACTCGCGGCTCTCCCGGAGGGTGGGCAAGGGCCCCAAGGGGGTGCCGTTTTGCATCACCTGTGTTAACAGCGGCGTAGCTCCCGACAAGGTTTCTTCCCGGAGGGAGATGATATCTCCATTCATCAGGCCGGCGTCGTCGAAGTTGCGCCAGATTTGCTTTTTATCAACCAGGGTCACCTTGCCGGTGGAAAGTTTCATCACCGGGTGACCGGCATATTTTACCATTTTGTAGGCAATGTCGAAATAGGGGGCATCCGCAGCCACCCCCATCTTGGTGCCCACTGCGAAGCTGTCAATGAGGCCCCCCTGGGCCAAAACCTCGGTTATCTTGTCTTCGTCGAACCCGCCGCTGGCCAGGATCCCCACGTAATTCAGCCCTTCCTGGTCCAGGATGTGCCGCACCTCCCGGCTGATGGCGGCAATGTCCCCCGAATCCAGACGCACGGAGCGCAGGCGTTCACCGCGGCCCTCCATCTCCTTGGCCACCCTGGCGGCCTTGCGGGCCCCGACGATATTGTCATAGGTATCGATGAGCAGGGTGGCTATTCCAGGGAAATTTTTGGAAAAAACTCGAAACGCCTCAATTTCGTCGGGAAAACTGGTGATATACGAATGGGCCATAGTCCCGAAGATTGGGATGCCGTAAACCTTGCCGGCCAAAACATTGCTAGTGCCGGCAAAGCCCACCAGATAGGAAGCCCGGGCCACCTTGAGGCCGGCGTCGCTCCCCTGGGTGCGCCGCAGGGAAAAATCCACCAGGGGCCGTCCCCGGGCCGCCTGGACCACCCGGGCCGCCTTGGAAGCGATGAGGGTTTGGATATTGACCGCGTTGATGATAAAGGTCTCCACCAACTGGGCTTCAATAACGGGGGCGCTCACTTCCAGGATCGGTTCGTCTTTGAAGAAGATGCTCCCTTCAGGAAGCGCATGCACTTCCCCGCTAAACCGTAAGGTTTTGAGGAAGTCCAGGAACGGAGTGCGAAACAGGCCGGTGGATTCTAAATAAGCCAGATCGTCTTCGCTGAAATGCAGGGTGCTGAGGTATTCCAAAACTTCCGCTAACCCTGCGGCCACAAAATAGCTGCGGTTTTTCGGGTACTTGCGGATAAACAGACTGAACGTGGCCTCCTCGTTCATGCCCTGGTCGAAGTAACAAGCGGCCATGGTGAGCTGGTAGAGGTCGGTGAGCAGGGCCAGTCTTTCTCCTAAGGGCGCTTGCGGCATCGCAGTCTTTCTTTTTGGGTGTCAGGCGCGGTTGCTACAATAGACAGGCTTAGGGAAAAAGCCCTCGCCGTCCGCTGCCAGGAGATTCTTTAACTTACTTTAATCTCTCAATAATATATTTAACTTGCCGGATTTTCCAGAAAAGAATAGGGCGCAGGTTCAACCCCGGGAAAAAACATCGGCCGAGATGTCCAGCAGTTTACCGGCCTTCAGGTAATGGTAGCCCAGGGCTGCCACCATGCCGGCGTTGTCCGTGCACAGGGATAGGGGGGGGAGGAATAGTTTTATGCCGTCCGCCGCGGCCCGCTCCTGCAAAACCTGGCGTAAACGGCCGTTGGCGGCTACGCCGCCGCAGACTGCAAGAACCCGGCAGGAAGTTTGTTCCAGGGCTTTCCAGGCCCGGGTTGCCAGGCTCTCCACCACGGTCTCCTGAAAGCTCGCGGCCAGATCTGCCCGCAATGAGGCGTCGCGAAGGATTTCCGGGCGATTCTTGAGGAGGGAGGCCACCGCGGTCTTGAGGCCGCTGTAACTGAAGGTCAGGGGTTCTTTGAGAATGCGGGGGCTGGGAAGCTCAAAGGCCCGGGGATCGCCCCTGGCGGCCAGGGCCTCGATAACCACGCCGCCGGGGTAGCCCAGCCCCATGAGCTTGGCCACCTTGTCAAAGGCCTCCCCCGCGGCGTCGTCCCGTGTGCGGGACAGAAGGGTCATGGACAATAAATTGTCCACCCGGTACAAATTGGTATGGCCCCCGGAAACCACCAACGCCACAAACGGAAAGGGCGGCGGCGCGCCGGTGAGCCAGAGCGCCGCGATGTGGGACTCCAGGTGGTGAACTCCCGCCAAAGGAATCTTCAGACTGTAGGTAATGGCCTTGGCCACCGCCATGCCCACCACCAGGGCCCCGATGAGGCCGGGCCGCTGGGTGGCCGCCACCCCGTCCAGGTCCTTGAGCCCCACCCCGGCCTGGTCCAGCGCGCCCTGGATCACCGGCACGATATTTTCCAGATGCCGCCGGGCCGCCAACTCCGGGACCACCCCCCCATAGACCGCGTGCAACTCGAACTGGGTGGCCACTACGCTTCCCAGCAGGCGCCGGCCATCCTCGACCACCGCGGCCGCGGTCTCATCACACGAACTCTCGATCCCTAAAATCAGCATGTCAAAACAACCGCTTCTGGCTGGGTTTTTGTGTGGGGAACCTGACATCCCGATGTTCCAACAGGCTGCCATCCGGCAGGATATGGTGCACCTCTACTCCCCGGGCCGCGAGTTCCGGGGCGAGAAGCTGACCCCGGTGGCAGCGGCCCGGATCGGCCTCGGCGCACATGAGGCAGACTTTGGCATGACGGGCTTCTGTCAAAAGCCTGGCCAGCCCCTCCTTGAATTGCGGCCGGGAGCGGATATATTCCCAGACCAGTTCGTCGGCCAGGGGCCGGTCCGGGTCCTGGGGTTTGCCCCCCAACTCCTTTCCCAAAAAGAGATAGCGCCTGCCTGCCCCTTCCAGGCTCCTTGCCAGGGCCTCCCGGTTGAACTGGGGATGGAAGCGGCTGTATGGCTTGCTGCGCACGTCGGCCACCACCTCGATGTCGTGGGCGGCGAGAAGCTTGGAAAAATCCTCCCAGGAATGGGTGCTGTGGCCGATGGTGTAGATGACCATAAAGTATTGGTGCGTAAGAGGCACCCCACAAGTTACTTTTCCTGGGACGCCACCCTGATCAATGGCGCCAGGTGGGCCAGCTTCTTCTTGCCGATGCCGTGCACGGACAGAAGATCGTCGATCTTGTGAAAAGGACCCCGGGATTGGCGGTATGCAATGATGCGCTGGGCCAACACCGGGCCCACACCGGGGAGCGTCTCCAGGTCCCGGGCCGTGGCCGTGTTCACATCCAGGGCCAGCCCCAGGGTTAAGAGCCGTTCTGCTGACATATGTCCCAGACAATACGTCCCATCTGCCGACACCTGGATGCGGGTTTCCGAAGGGAGCGTCTGGTCCGGGGAGGGCAAGGGTTCCGGACCCCCGGCCTGGCGCCAGACCGCGAGCAGAGTAGGGGGGGCGGCAAAAGAATATACTCCGGGATGGGCCACCTCACCGGTTATTTCCACCACCACCGGCTGGACCCCGGTGGTCCGGCTGGCCGCAGAAAGCCAGAAGGTATGCCCCCGCCAGGCGTAAAGGGATAACAGGAGCGCAGCCACCAGCAGGAGAATACCCAGTTGGGCGCGGCTGAAAGCAGGCATGGTCAGTAAGCAGTAAGCACTGAGCTGTGAGCTGTGAGCAAGTAATCAGTGAGCAGGAAGAAACCAATAATAAGCTCTATGCCCTCAGTTTGAGCGTTTGAGCACCCTGAAACCTCAAACCTGGAACTGACAACCGGTCACTTCCCAACCGGCTGCTCGTCCTTAAAGAGCTTAAAGGTGACGCTGTCCACCAAGGCCTGCCAGGAGGCCTCGATGATATCATGGGAGACCCCTACCGTGCCCCAACGGTCGTGGGCGTCGCGGGATTCAATCAGGACCCGCACCTTGGCGTCGGTACTGCCGGTGCCGGGCAGGACCCGCACCTTATAGTCTTCGAGGCGCATCTCCGCCAGCCGGGGGTAAAAGCGGAGCAAGGCCTTCAACAAGGCCCTGAACAGGGCGTTCACCGGACCGTTCCCCAGGGCTGCGGTATGGACTTCGTGGAGACCCACCCGCACCCGGATGGTGGCTTCAGGCCACGGCGGCTGCTCTCCCCCGTCTCTCTCATCCACCACCCGGTAGCTGACCAGCCGGAAGTACTCTTTATGTTTGCCCAAAGCGGCCCTGAGCAGCAGCGCCAGGGAGGCCTCCGCGGTTTCGAAATTATACCCTTCCGCTTCCAGTTCCTTCACTTTGGTCAAGATGGTCTGCAGGGCCTCGGACCCCTGGGGCGGCAATTCCAGGCCGATTTCCCGAGCCTGTTCCAGGCCGGCCTGCACTTCCCGGTCATGCACTTCGGGTTCCAGCCCCATGGACTGGGCCTTGAGAAAGATGCTGCTTCTCCCCGACAGATCGGAAATGGGAATGTTCCGCACGTTGCCGACGGCCTCCGGGACGATGTGCTCGTACGACTTCGGGCTCCGTTTCACTGCGGCGGCATGCACCCCGCCCTTGTGGGCAAACGCGCTTTTCCCCACATACGGCTGGTAACGATTGGGATGGACGTTGGCCACTTCATAAATGAACCCGGCAAGCTCCGTCAGACGGGCCAGATTCTCATAACTGATACAGTCCAAGCCCATTTTCAGCTTCATGGCCGGAATGATGGAACACAGGTTGGCGTTGCCGCAGCGTTCCCCGAAGCCGTTCATGGTCCCCTGGACCTGCATACAGCCCAGCTCCACTGCGGCCAGGCTGTTGGCCACGGCCAGCTCCGAATCGTTGTGAGCATGGATGCCCAGGGGCTTGCGGGGAAAATGCTTTTTTACCTCTTTGATAATTTTCACGATCTCCGAGGTCAGGGTGCCGCCGTTGGTATCGCAGAGCACCAGGCAATCGGCCTTGCCCGCGACCGCGGCCTCCAGGGTCTTGAGGGCATAGTCTTTATTGGCTTTGAAGCCGTCAAAGAAATGCTCGGCGTCGTAAAAGAGTTCTTCCACCCGGGGCTTCAGGTAACTCAAGGAATGGGTGATAAGTTCCAGGTTGCGCTCCAAAGTGGTCTGGAGCACATCTTTTACATGGAAATCCCAGGACTTGCCAAAGATGGTCACCACCGGCATGCGGCTGATGAGCAGTTCCTGAAACACCGGGTCGGACTCCGGCGGCCGGTCTTTATGGTGCGTGCTGCCGAAGGCCGTCACCCGGGCCGGGTGCAGATTGTAATTGCGGATCTCCTCGAAGAATTCCCGGTCAGTAGGGTTGGAGCCGGGCCAGCCCCCTTCGATATAATGGACCCCGAACCTGGCCAGTTTTTGGGCAATCCTGATTTTATCGGCCAGCGTCAGGTTGAAATATTCCGCCTGGGTGCCGTCCCGCAAAGTCGTGTCGTAAATTTTCACCTGGCGCATGGTGAGTTCCTAAGAAGCAAAATAAAAACAACCAGCATTACCGCTGGCTTTCGCTTTTCTCCTTTTTCCCGGGCGCGGAGCCTTCCAACCCGAAGGCATCATGGAGCACCCGCACCGCCAGTTCCGTATATTTATCTTCGATGACGCAGGAAATCTTGATCTCCGAGGTGCTGATCATCATGATGTTAATGCCAGAGGCAGCCAGGGCGTTAAACATGCGGGAGGCAATGCCGGCATTGTTGCGCATGCCCACGCCCACGATGGAGACCTTGGCAATCGCCTCGTCGCTCACGACTTCGCCCGCCCCCACTTCTTTGGCCACACCCCGGACGATTTCCAGCGTCTTGGCCAGGTCACTCTTGGGCACCGTGAAGGTGATATCCGCCAGGCCGTCCACACTGGTGTTCTGAATAATCAGATCCACCACGATGTTGGCCGCGGCCACCGGCTCAAAAAAGCGCACGGCGATCCCCGGCTTATCGGGAAGCCTGGTGATGCTGACCCGGGCTTCATTGCGGCTGAAGGCCACGCCGGAAACCGGAATCGCTTCCATTTCTTCATCCTCCATACAGACCAGAGTGCCGGGGTGCGTGCTGAAAGTGGAACGCACCCGCAGGGGCACCCGGTATTGCTTGGCAAAACCCACGGAACGGATTTCCAGGACCTTGGCCCCCAAAGAGGCCATCTCCAGCATCTCGTCGTAGGAGATTTTCTCGAGAAGACGGGCCTTTTCGCACACCCGGGGGTCGGTGGTGTAAACCCCGTCGACGTCGGTGTAGATTTCGCACAGATCGGCTTTCAGCGCCGCGGCCACGGCCACCGCGGTGGTGTCGGAGCCGCCGCGGCCCAGGGTGGTGATGTTCCCCACTTCATCCACCCCCTGGAAGCCCGCCACGGTGACGACCCGCCCTTTTTTTAACTCCTCCCGGATGCGGCCGGTGTCAATGCCGACAATGCGGGCCCGGCCGTAAGCCCGGTCCGTATAGATGCAGGCCTGGTGTCCCAAAAGGCTTGTAGCCGCTACGCCCTGGGACCGCAGGAACATACTGAACAGCGACACCGTGACCTGCTCGCCGGTGGCCAAAAGCACGTCCAACTCCCGAGGATCGGGCGGGTCGGACAACTCCCGGGCCAGGTTGATAAGCCGGTCGGTTTCCCCTGACATGGCGGAGAGCACCACCACCATCTTGTTGCCGTCCATCACGCCCTTCATCACCCGGTTGGCCACGTTGGCGATGCGGTCGGGATTGGCTACGGAAGTGCCGCCATATTTTTGCACGATGAGTGGCAAGGTAGTCTGACCTCGAAAAGTTTAAACCGATTATGCCCTGTGCTCTGCAAAGAGAATAATGATTTTTCCGTGGGGGGAGGGCCAGGGAGCGGCGGCTCCCTGCCCT
>Ga0078972_1004731_pt1 | contig 36407 bp, 38 predicted proteins | sample YelNatPaOPGAMG01_FD_67568 | JGI IMG/M metagenome (GOLD analysis project Ga0078972, IMG submission 67568) | Hot spring thermophilic microbial communities from Obsidian Pool, Yellowstone National Park, USA - OP-RAMG-01 (SPADES assembly) (version 2) | ecosystem: Environmental > Aquatic > Thermal...
GAAATACAAACTCTCTATGGTAGGTATTATAGCAATTACAATCCTTGTACTCTCCATAATCATATCAATCGATTCGATAATCACTATCAGAAGATACAAGCTCGAACCAGCACCAAAAGGCTCATAATCTTTACCAGAGTCCCAAACTCCCCAAAAGCAATAAAGAGAGTAAATACATTTGTGATATAAATTACAAAAGCGAACCCAAAATTGACGATAGAAAATAAAAAAAGTGTTTAGGTGGCATGAAATTGGGTTTATATATGTAATTAGCATCTATGAGGCTTCATATTCAACATAAATACCCAATTTCCTACCCCATTTTGTCATTTACAACCTTACAAAAAATCAAATTTTTAGCAAAATAAATATTCCTCCCCTATCCCCCATTACAATATCCTCATTTTCTATGACCCAAATTTATTTATTTTCTTTACTCAGGATGCAGGATGTGTCCACTCCTGAAGTATCAACTACTAATTGTAATCCCTCTATTCTCTCACTTATCTTCAAGTATTCCTTAAATTTCTCCGCGCTCAAACATACCTTTACATATATTTGCCTCGCCTTCCTTATAACCCTTTCCGCTACCTCTATTATCCTACACCTCACTGTACCTATCGTACTCCTCTTCATATCCTCAGGCAATACATCCTTCATTATATTTTTATGTAATTTCTAACGGCAAAATAAGGGTGAAAAAATCCTGTTGCAATTGGTTTTGTGTTGTGCTATAAGGAAAAATCTCTTTTTGGAAAGGAGTAGGTTTGGCTATGGCAGTTAGAATTAGACTTGCAAGAGTAGGTGGTAAGAAAGAGCCATCGTACAGGATTATCGTGACCAATTCTGAGAACATCAACCTCAGCAACCATATTGACCAGATCGGGTTTTACAACCCGAGGGCTGAGAAGGACAATCTGAGGATAGACCTGAAGAAGTATGAGGAGTGGGTGAAGAAGGGGGCAAAACCGACGGAGACGGTGGCTTCACTGATAAAGTCATTCCGCAGGGCAAATCCGCCCGCATAAGATAGTTTTGAAGTTAGTTATGGTTTCAGTTTAATGTTACCAATCAACCATCAACAGTGGAGGTAGAAGATGAAGCAATTGATTGAGTTTATCGCGAAATCCCTTGTAGACAAACCAGAGGCCGTTGAGGTCAAAGAGGTGGAAGGTGAGCAGACTTCTGTAATCGAGCTCAAGGTTGCAAAGGAAGACCTGGGCAAGGTGATCGGTAAACAGGGCAGGACTGCCCGAGCGATGAGGACGATACTCAGTGCCGCATCTACAAAGATGAAGAAGAGATCGGTCCTCGAAATTATAGAAAACTAATTTTCACCTCGAATTTTATGGCCGGTGGGAGTAATATTCCACCGGCTTTTTTATTGCTATGCAGTTGATTCCTATAGGCGAAATAGTATCAGCCCACGGACTTAAGGGCGGTTTTAAGGTGTACATTTATAACACAAAGGACCCCATATTCTATAAACTTGAGTCCGTGTATATAGGGGATAAGGACAACTACAGGCAATGTAAGATAAAACGCGTCAAGAAGGTTTCTGAAAGGATGTGCATAGTCAGTCTGGATGAGGTCTGCTGTCGTGAAGAGGCGGAGTGTCTGAAGAGACGCCTGCTTATGATAACACCTGAGATGTTACCACCCATTGAGGAGGGGTATGTCTATATCTCCCTTCTGATAGGGAGTTGTGTCTTCGATCAAGATATGAAGGAATTGGGTATAGTGGAGGACTTCATTGATACAGGGGCACAACTGCTTATGGTGGTCAGGCACATCAATGGTAGTGAATTTATGGTACCTTATGTCGATGAGTTTATTAGAGAGATTGATCAAGAAAAAAAGCAGATAATAATAAATGTCATTGAAGGATTGATTGAATGAATATAGCCGTCATAACCATATTTCCTGAGATGTTTGATTCCCTGAAATACGGTGTCGTGGGGCAGGCATTGAGGGAAAACAGGTTTATTCTGAATCTTATAAATCCGAGGGATTTTACAGAGGATGTCCACAGGACCGTGGATGACCGCCCCTTTGGCGGAGGCCCTGGGATGGTGATGCTTCTGGAGCCCCTTGTAAAGTCCATAAATTCGGTTGACCCCTCTCATACTTACAGAAGGATTCTGATGTCCTGTTCAGGGAGTGTATATAATCAGAAAAAGGCAAAGGAGCTTTCTTCTGTGGAGAACCTGATGTTGATATGTGGAAGGTATGAGGGGGTTGATTACAGGATAAAATACTTCATAGATGAGGAGTTGTCTGTGGGTGATTATGTCCTGTCAGGTGGGGAACTGGCGGCGATGTGCGTGATTGATTCTATTGTCAGACTTTTGCCGGATGTGGTGGGGAACCCTTCCTCTACAGTTGAAGAGTCCTTCAGCGAGGGGCTCCTTGAATATCCCCAGTATACGAGACCGAGGGAGTTTATGGGGTATAAGGTACCTGATATACTCTTTTCGGGGAATCACAACAATATAAAGCGGTGGCGGAGATTTATGTCCCTTATGAGGACAAAGAGACTGAGACCTGATTTGTTTGAAAGATTTTCCTTGACTGATGAGGATAAAAAAATTATATCGCAATTGGAGGCGAGTTATGAAGACAGTTAAATCAGTAATGAATCTAATTGAGAAGAGACAGGTAAGAGAGGATATCCCTGACATCAGGCCCGGTGATACTGTGAGAGTCCATCAGAAGATCTACGAGGGTGAGAAGGAAAGGATTCAGGTCTTCGAGGGTATTGTAATCAAGAGGAAGAGGGCTCACAACAGGAGTTCTATCACTGTCAGGAAGATCTCTTATGGAGTTGGTGTAGAGAAGATATTCTTTGTGAATGCACCTACTATTGAGAAGATTGAGATAGTTCAGAGAGGTAAGGTGAGGAGATCTCGACTCTACTATCTAAAGGAACTTAAGGGAAAGGCCGCCAGGATAGAAGAAGAGAAATGAGGTTCATCCCTTGCCAGATGTTCCTCTCTCAAGCGTAAAAATAGAGGATATCCTTAGAAGTGAGGGGTACAATATTATTGTGGGGGTGGATGAGGTTGGGAGGGGTCCCCTTGCTGGACCTGTGGTAGCCTGTGCCCTTATACTCCCCCGAGATCACAATATCTGTGGAATAAAAGACTCCAAGGCCCTATCAGAGAAGGAGAGAGAGGAACTGGCATCCGAGATAAGGAAGAAGGCTTTGGCCTGTGTGATAGCACAGACGGGGAATAGACAGATAGACAGGCTAAATATAAGGAGGGCTACACTGCTGACTATGAAAAGGGCTGTTATGAATCTCATAAAGAGGCTCAATACAACGCCCGATATAGTGCTTGTGGATGGAAAGGATAGCCTGTCCCTGCCCGTTGAGTGCAGGGCGATTGTGAAAGGGGATATGCTCTCGGAGAATATCGGGGCGGCCTCTATTGTGGCGAAGGTATATAGAGACAATCTGATGAAGAGGCTGGACAAAAGATTCCCGCAATATGGATTCGCCATTCACAAAGGGTATGGTACCAGAAGTCATTATGAGGCCATAAAGAGATTCGGGGTTTGTGAGATCCACAGGAGGAGTTTCAGGCTGTATTGATGGGGAACAGGTTTGAAAAGGGGTATTCGGGTGGGTATGGAGAGGAACTGGTGGTGAAGTATCTTATTGAGAAGGGGTACAGGATTATAGAGAGAAATTACAGATGCCCGCTCGGGGAGATAGATATAATTGCTCAGAGGGATGAATATATCTGCTTTGTAGAGGTGAGGTCTCGCACAAGTAGTGACTATGGAGAACCTTATGAGACAATAACATATCCAAAACAGAGGAAGATATGCAGGACTGCGAAGTACTTCATCTCTCAACACCCCGAGTATTATAATAAATATTCCTTTAGATTTGATGTTGGTTCTGTCATCTTCGTAGGGAATACAGATTATACAATAGAGTATATCGTTGGCGCATTTGAAATGATTGAGTAAATATAGTTGATTTTTTGCCCAAGTTAATTATTATATTATTATGACATTTGATGGAGGTTTGTACCTATGACTGATAAAAGATTTGTAGTATTTTTTATTTGTCTATTTATCCCTCTGCCTCTCTTTGCGGGTTCTGTATTCTTAAATGGTGTGAACATAGATGGAGTAAGGGATCAGGAGTTCAAGTCTGTAAATGTCAAAATAGATAAGGATGGGAATATCTATATCTCTGCACCCCAGTATATAGTGAAGACATCTGAGAGTGCACCACAAAAACCCGCGGCCCCTTCTCAGGCAAAGTCGTATTTTATGGTTACCCAGATCTCAAAGGATGGAAGGGGAGGATATGATATAGACCTCTTTATAAATGGAACATGGATAAAGAAGATCACCAATAAGGATGAGCAGATAGTGATGGATCTAACTAAGTATATGAATAACGGAAAGAATACGATTCGTCTTACAGGTGTCAAGGCCAAGGATGAGGCGGCAAACCCGCAGTCTGCAGGTTTTACGGAGGTTATCATAGGTGAGGGGACGGCGGGTAAGAGTAATGTGGTGATAGATAAGCCACTGGTGGATTATAAATTTATGGCAAAGGATGCAAACCCCATAATCAAGGACTTCGAGATAGAGGCGGTTGTTAAGTAATGTATCAATACACACCTGACAGAGAGGTCTGGGGACTCAGGCCAGAGGACATTATTACGGTGTATCTCAGTTCCAACAGGGTGCAGGTCTCAAGGTATAGTGGTGGTGTGGCTGAGGGGAGTGCGTATATATGCGGGTACAAGAATATAAGGGATTCATTCTCAATGTTTGTAATGATCTACTATCCCGCTGTAAAAGACTGTGACTTTTATTTCTGGGATAGAGAGGACATAGAGCTCAATACCTATTCTGAGGCCGAAGAGGAGGCTATGGTTTTCTGTGAGAATATGGGTTTTATAATGAACGATACCCATTTCAGGATGTGTTCTCCAGAGGAGAAGAGGATTATTTTGAAGGAATGTCCTTTTGCATACAGGGATTTAAATGAGTTTGCTGCCTTCTTTGGGAAGAGGGTAGCGGTATCCAGAGAGATAAAAAGACCAGTAAGTGAGGTGTCTGATGAAAACAAGAAGGCCCTTCAACAAACAAAGAACAGGACAAGACCGTTTACTGCCGAGATTTCTTCAGATGCCTTTACTCGCAAGCTTGCCCGTCTTCTCTCTGCTTTTTAGCCTGTTGATCTATGGGTGCCCCGCATCTTCCCAGAGGGATATAAAGAACTCCAGAATTGCCTATGATCTCGGGTGTGATTATCTGAGCAAGAATCAGGGCAGGGCGGCGTTCGAACAGTATGTAAAGGCTGTGGAACTCGACCCGGAGTTTGCAGATGGCCATAATGCCCTTGGGCTTGCCTACTTTGGTATGAAAGAATATGATAAGGCTATAAAGCACATAAAGACGGCGATTAAGTTGAATCCCAATGTCCCGGATTATTATAATAATCTTGGGAGAGTGTATACTGAAATGGGGAGGTATAATGAGGCGATTGAGAATTTTAAGAAGGCGATAAGCTTTCTCGTATATGCCACACCTCACTTTGCCCACGCAAATTTGGGCTGGGCTTACTATAAGAATGGTCAGATAGATGAGGCATTCAAGGAGCTGAATGTGGCGATAGAGATGTCCCCTAATTTCTGCCTTGCCTACAGGATGCTGGGGATAATTTATATGGAGATGAGTCAGCCTATTGATGCCCTGCGAAATTTCAATAAGTACAGAGAGTTCTGTCCCGAGGAGCCAGAGCCTTATTATATGATTGCGGAGATCAAGAACAGGTTCAAGCTCGCGCCGCTGGATGAGATTATAACTGATTATAACAAGTCCCTTGAGAAAAGGCAGACTTATTGTCCGTCGATAAAGGCGCTCGGGAGTTTGTATTATAAAAACAAGAACAATCAACTCGCCCTCTCGAATTATGAGAACTTTATCAGCGCCTGCGGAGATGACCCCGAGGTTTACTTAAATGTCGCAGACCTGTATTACAAGAGTGGAGACAGGAATAAGGCAAGAGTATATCTGATTTCTTGCATTGATAAATGGAAGAATTCGGGGTATGCAGAGAATTGTAGAAAGATTCTTGAATCAATCGCTCAATGATAGATTTGCAGGATGAAAGTCTGAAGGAACACAGTGTGGATATAAGGGGGGAGCAGTGTCCGCGTACATTTGTGAAGGCGAAGATTGCCCTCGAAGAGATTGGAGTAGGTGATATTCTCAATATTCTTCTGGATAATACGACTGCCCTCGAGAACCTCCCCCGTGCCTTTATGTATCAGGGACAGGAATACCTTGGGACCAGAAAGGTGAGTGATACGGAGTGGGTGATCAGGATAAGAAGAAAGAGATGAGGGTATGAAGTTTACTGACGATCAGATAGAGCGATATTCGAGGCACATAATCCTGAGTGAGATTGGGGGTGAAGGACAGGCGAGACTATTTAATTCTAAGGTGCTTGTGATTGGTGCGGGTGGGCTTGGTTCCCCTCTTCTTTATTATCTGGTGGGATCAGGTGTGGGAAGGGTAGGGATAGTGGAGGGTGATCAGGTTGAACTGAGTAATCTCCCAAGACAGATTCTGTATAATACCGGGGATGTGGGGAAAAAGAAGGTGCTTGTGGCAAGGGAGAGGCTTTCTGAGTTGAATCCAGATGTGAGTATTGATGTGTATGATATGAGGCTCTCTAAGGAGAACTGCAGGGGGGTAATTGAGGGCTATGACCTGATAATAGATTGTACTGACAATTTTGAGAGCAGGTTTTTGATCAATAGTCTGGCTGTAAGGTCAAATAAGCCCCTTTTGAGCGGGGCTGTTGTAAGATTCGAGGGGAATGTGATGCTTGTAATACCCCGCAAGACCTTCTGCTATAATTGTGTATTTGACAGGTATGAAGGTGAGCATCAGCAGATTACTTGCCTCAACTCAGGAGTACTCTCGAGCGCTGTGGGAACCGTAGCAACCATTATGGCGAGTGAGGCAATCAAATACCTTCTTGGACTCGAGACTATAGAAAATTACCTCCTGAAGTATGACGCCCGTACACAGGATATTCGAAAGATTTATATCAGGAGAAACCCTTACTGTGAAACCTGTACCTGATATCTATCCCTGATATATCTCAAAGTAGGACTGTGGGTGGGCACAGGCTGGGCACTGCTCCGGTGCCGAATCACCCTCGTGGATGTAACCACAATTGCGGCATCTCCATTTAACAGGTTTATCTGCCTTGAAGACTGTTTTGTTTTCTACTCTATTGAGTAAGCTTCTATACCTCTCCTCGTGTCCCTTCTCAGCGACTGATACGAACCTGAAGACGGCGGCTATCTCCTTAAATCCCTCTTCATCGGCTATCTTTGCAAACTCCGGGTACATCACTGAGTGTTCGTACTTCTCCCCCTCAGCGGCGTGAAGTAGATTTTCGGCTGTGGTCCCTATTTTGCCAGCCGGGAATTTAGCCGTTATTTCCACCTCTCCGCCCTCTAAGAATTTATAGAATCTCTTTGCGTGCTCCTTTTCGTTATCAGCTGTGTCAAGGAATATTGCCGCTATCTGTTCATACCCCTCCTTTTTTGCCACAGATGCATAGTATGTATACCTGTTCCTCGCCTGAGACTCACCGGCAAATGCAGTGAGCAGGTTCTTTTCGGTTCTTGTTCCCTTCAAAGACTTCATATACACCTCCCTCATAAAAACGAGTCTTCAATTTATTGTTAACTTGCAGGGATGTCAAGATTAATATTTTGATAGATCTGATAGAGATATTTCTTGACAAAGGTAAACACCTTATATACAAATACCTCAATGATTGGGATAAAGATATTATTAGGAGATAGGGAATTAGGGAGTCACACCATTGAGAAGGATACGGTCCTCATTGGGAGGGCCCCTGAAGTAGATATTTGTATCCCTAACCTCTCTGTATCCAGAAGACACGGGAGGATATTTAAGAAGAATGGGAAGTGGTTTTATGAGGACCTCTGTTCTACCAATGGGACCTATCAGGGGGTATCAAAGGTCAGTCTGTGTCAGCTGTCAAGCGGTACTGAACTGGTCATAGGCAGGTGTCGCCTTATATTCTCTGAGTCTATGGATAAGAGTGGGGGTAGTAAGTCTCCTTATGCAATTGACATCAGGAAGATACTCGAAGAAGAAGAGGGTGAGCACTTAAAGAGCCAGATAGATAGTACTATAAAATTCGATAAGACTGCTGTAATAAAGATACAGCCCAGACATAATGGGAATGGTGATAAAAAGTGTAGGGCAGTCGCCTATCTGGAATGCTCTGATACAAAAGATAAGGTAGATATAGAGGAGGGGGAGATATTCATTGGAAAGGATGAGGGGTGCAGGGTCAGGATAAATGGACTTCTCATTGGCTCGAGACACGCAAAGATCTCATATGATGGTCAGAATATTATCATTACAGCCCTCAAGTCATTTCCCGCCGTATCTGTTAATGGGGTAAAGATTACTGAGCGAGTATTGAAAAGTGATGACTATATTGATATCGGCTCATACAGATTCAGGATAAGATTTTATAAATAATTATTCGGACTCTTCATTCTTTTCATCAAGGCTATCCTTCTTCTCTTCGAGGATTGTATCCTTATCCAGTTTTATATTCGCTGGTCTTGCCTCATCGGATTTCTGCTCCTTACTCTCTTTTACCTCAGGCATCTCGCTCTTTGCCCCCTTGCCGAACTCCGTCAGTTCTATCTCCAGTTCAGGGGATTTGAGTTTTGCCATACCAAAGATGGGGACCTCTTTTGACATCCAGACTGTAAATGGCAGTTTATCAACCCTGAAGTCGTATACAATTGTGTTTACAGTCTTTATGGCTACTTTCATAGGCTCCTTTGCCTTCTTGACCTTTGCATTCTTAGGTATCTCGGTCCCAATACTTTTGGGTATTTTAGCAATGTCCTCCTGCTTCATTACTACAGGGTTTCTCTTCCCTATTCGAGATATCATCTTCTTTATGTTTGCGGGGTCCCTGGGGTCTCCCGAGACGAGCATCTTTGTCAGAAGTCCGTGACCACTGCTCTCCAGCCTTGAAAATATCTCTATCCAGTAACATCGCTGGGGTTTCTTCTTCTTATCTCCATTCTCACCACAGGTCTCTTCTCCTACTATAGACAATTTGATTATTTGTACAGAATCAGAATCCAGTTCGTGGACTCTATACTCCACATACTCCCCGATAATAGGTTTGAACTCACCAAATATGGTAGGCATCTGAATAATACCAATCGGCCCTACCTGCGAATAAAGATTAAACAGGAGATAAAACAAAATACTGTTCATAAATCACTCCTTTAATCAATGGATATGATCCTTAAAAGTTTTATTCCAAAGGATATATTCCCTTTTAATCCTTCTATCTCGATGTCCTTTTTTAAGAGAGACTTCAGCAGTTCAAAGCCATTGCGATTGAGAAGGGATGGAAAACCCAAAAATAACCTTGTGTTGCTCAGACTTATTATACTATCCGATGAACCCTTTATGTGAAATCCTGTCCTGCTTTCACCCTTTTTAATGAGTAACCTCCCCTTCATAAATGATAGCAGGATCGAGACCTCAGCATCCTTTGCCGTTATCAGGACCTCACCTTTTAAGGAGGTGAATATCTGTCTCTTTTTCTCGTTCTGGATACAGTTATCCTTTATGAGGTTGCCTATAAGTTCTGCAAGTCCAATCTCTTTTGCATTATCATCAATTACTATTTCAATCTCATCATTCATACCATATCCAGCACATCAGGACATCATACTAACACAAAATACCTCCACTTCACAACAAGAAAAATTCAAGATTTGTAAATATTCAGTTACTGGAGGCAAGCATCGCTGTTTGTAAATTTTGTAGATTTTAGGGATTCGGCAAAATAAGGGGTGTAGTAATAGTTCATTTCTAACTTTTTCACATTCGTTATCTGTGTTAAAAGATCGGATTAGAATTCAAATACTCGACGCTGATATATGTATTCTCATCAACAATAAGAGAATGAAAAGCCGCAGGAGATGGATTTTTTCATTAAGATGAAGGCTTCAGGAGTAATTTTAAGATATCTTTATATGGATGGCGGAGAGGCAGGGATTCGAACCCTGGATACGGACTTTCGACCGTATAACGGTTTAGCAAACCGCCGCCTTCGGCCACTCGGCCACCTCTCCATATCATTGGCGGAGAGAGAGAGATTCGAACTCTCGAGGGCAACTAAGTGCCCTGCCGGTTTTCAAGACCGGTGCTTTCGACCACTCAGCCATCTCTCCTCACAAAGGGTCTTCATATTAGATTATTTTTGAGTAATTTCAAGCAAAAAATGAGGACCCTCCCCCCATTGTGGGTCCTCGTTCTCATTAGAAACCAGCTCTTTTATTCCTACCATTTTTGTCTGCTGCCTCTTTCTGTAACTCGTCTTTTAAGGCGTCTATAAAACTCTTTGTGTCCACCGCCTCATTTTTGATAATCGATATATACATCCTGAGCCAGACATTTTTCAGATTCCCTCCATTAAATTCCACTCGGGCTATCTCTTCGATATCAAATTTGGATAGATACTTCTCAGGGATGAATCTTTTGAGGAGGGTTAGCCTCCCTTTATAATCTGGATTTTCAAATTTAACGAAGAAGGGAATCCTCCTGTTGATAGCCTTATCTTTGATTGTCTCATAATTAGTGGAGAGTATTAGAATCCCGTTAAATTGCTCCATCTCTTTGAGAAATGTGTTTATGAATGAGAATTCCCAGGTTTTGTACCGCGCATCCCTCGACATAATAAGGGCATCACACTCATCTACAAAAAGGATAGCATTATTCTTTTTTGCCATCTCGAAGTATCTTGTTATATGCTTTTCAGTCTCTCCAACAAATTTGTCAAATAGCTTACTGAAATTCAGTGTAATAAGCCCTCTGCTGGTCTCTCTGGCTATGGCCCTGACGCAGAAGGTCTTCCCTGTCCCCGGTGGACCATAAAAGAGAGCCTTAATACCCTTACCATAAGTGTAATAGCAGGGGAGATTTTCATATATCTTCTCAGTATTGTTTATCGCATATAAGAGAAGATCTACCTGAGCCTTTACAGAGTCGTTCAGCACAAGGTCAGACAATCTCTCCTCAATTCTCGTTTCAACTGAGATGAAGTCCCCATCCTCATTCTCTTCCTCATTTCTTGTCAGTTCGTCCTCTTCTATGCCACCTGATACTCGTATTGAAATATCTTTCAACATATCGAGGTCTATCTCTTTGTTGAGGAGTTTTGATTCTCTTCTGGCAACCTGAGCAATGAGTTCGATACCACTGAGGGAAAGACCATCTTCAGGGATACAACCGTCGATATCCTCTGCTTTCAGATTATTAAGATCCAAAAGTCTTATAAGGAGTCTCTTCTGTATCTCTCTTGAGATCTTTGAGACCTTCAATATCCTGTAGTTGTACTTGAGTATATCGGATTTACTTAGTCCTTCAGGTTCTCTCAGGTAGGATGTAATAATTACAGGTATATCCGACCTTTTGATGAACCTGTTGAGTCTCTCTAAGCCCCAATGCAGCCCATTAAAATCGTTAGATTTATGCATATCCATTCGCAGGATATGACCTGAGAGCCAGCCCATCAACATATTTGTTTCGTTAATGCTAACCTTCTTTTTCTTCCTGTTAGATAATATAAAGGGGAAGAAGTCGTCACTTCTTGTGTCACTTATGAAGATACTCCTTTTGCACTCATAGGCTACTATTAAGGATATTATCTCTATCAACCTTCTGTCCTCTCCGCAGAGTAGAACTTTTAATGGCTGGATATCGCTCTTGTCCTGTACACTTAAGTACCTTCTCACATCATCAATCATCTCCGAAACTTCTCTGTCCTCCATTATGAGATCACCATAAGTGCGGTAGACCTGTTCTATCTCTTTCATCTGTATAACCTTGCTGGATGCCTCATCTGAGTTCTTAAAATACCCGAGCAGGTTTATAATAGGTTCCGATAGCTTTATAAAAAGTTGATCCCCTTTGAGTTTGACATTATTTGGATATTGCAGTTCGATCAGATTGTACTCTATAAGTCTTGAAATATAAGATTCGAGGTTTTTGCTGGTAATCTCCGGATAGACCAGCCCCAATATATCCTTCAAAAGACAGTAATCTTCCAGTGTTTTATGTTCGATAATTATTCGGTCTTCATCCTCATCATATTCAGAATTCAAGGATTGCGAAACAAAGGACTCGTGCATACAGTTGGATAATAGTATGGCTGAAAAGATTGCGATATCTTCAAAGGGCAGGTCGACTCTCCGCAGAATATTCAAAAATATGGAATCACTCTCGGTGCTGCGGTTATTGATAATGTCCAGCACCTTTTTGCGTATATAGTCGCATCTTTCAAAGGACTCTTCTGTCCCATTCCCCGATTTTATGCTGTGTAGTTCCCTTAAATATGTGTCGATTAGCATTAAAAACCCGATATCATCGTGTACCTCCTTTGTGATATCAAAGTTCTGATCGGGCTTGAAAGAGAGATTTGGGTTCTTTGTGGGTCTTCTAATTCTCATAATCATACCTCCTTAAAAAAATTACCCCCCATAATATATATGTGGACAAACCTTATGATCTTCATCATCTTTAGCTCTCCCAATTATTATATGTGAAAAGTCGAACTCAAACTGTGTCCGAAAGTTAATAAATATAAAATTTATCCGCTCTCTCCCTATCATATCGTATATATTTCCTGACAATTTTGATATAGTTGTAGTGTATATGACATACCTTACATTAATGGTTTGAATAATTCTATCTGGTTCATATACTCTCCTATAGATAAGGGTGTTTTTGTGTATAAAGAATACGGGCAGGCACCCGCTCCTTCTTAGCAAAAATATGCATAATATCAATGTATTAGATGGGGATTTGGCTATTGACAAAACTTTCCTATCTAACTGGCACCAGGGGATATTCATATAAAGCCTCCGGTTTTCTCAATCTCATAATATAAGAATTGAAACATTTTACGGAATTATCAGGCTCGGGGAATTACCAGGGAATTACCTTTGACTCCATTATATAATAATTCAAAATTAATGGTACAAACCGTGTACTAACTTAAATTTTTTTGATTTTGTATGTATATTGTGATATCACCAATAAGTATGAAAAGGGATGATATAGATTTGAAGAATACATTAAAGCCTGCGCTGCTTCTTGTGTGGTTGATTAAACACCGCAAATTGCTAAAAAAGGATATTCTTGCAAATCTTGGGATAAAGCCAAGAACCCTTAAAAAATATGTGATTGAATTGAACAAGCTCCTGAGGTCGGGTAAGATTGAGATTTATGATAAAAAGCAGGAAGATGAGATAGATGGCAATGGCAATGAAAATGGGGTTAGACCCTCGATAAAAGAAGTTAAGAATGACAGAATTACATATCTCGAATTAGTAGATTTTAAGGGGGAGTACGCCCTCGATTATATGAATGAAATAGTGATGTTGCATCTGTTGAGGTCCATATTCTCTCATATGAAAATTAAGTATTATAACCATATAACTACCAGTATCTATGATAATCTGCTCAATAGCTTAAAAAGCAAGGTAGATATTAAACTTCAGTTAAATGAACTAAATAATCTCTTCTATTATCATCCCTATGCTCCTAAAGACTACTCTTCGAGTGAAGACATAGTGAGGACAATTATACAATGTATCTTGAATAGGAGGAAGATGGAGGTCAAATACCAGCCCTTATCATCCAGAACGGATAACCCCGAACCCTTTATTCTCAAGCCATACTCTCTCGTTGTTCATCAAAATGTCCTTTACCTTCTGGGTGAGGATGAGAATAACAATATCAAGACCTATTCTATTGATAGGTTCAAATCGGTCAGGAAATTGTCAGAAGAGTTTCATAGACGTCCTAACTTCAATCCTTCAATGCACTTAAATGACTATATCGGGATTATAGGTGATGGAGAGAGGTGTAAGTTTGAGATAATTTTCAGGGATAACCCAGCCCTTCATAAAATCTTGCGAGAACGGATGTGGTTCAGGGATCAGAGTTTTGAGATGATGCCTGATGGTCGTCTGAAAATGACTTTTACATCCTGTAAATCCATTGAACTGGACAGGTGGATTAATTCCTGGGGCGAGGATATAGTCGAGAAAATAGAGAAGAAAGACCAAACCTTCTGAATTATTTTTACTTGTAAAAAGGAGAAAATCTGTGTAAAAGAGATCTTCGGTATGAGGAGAATATCAATCCTTTTAATCCTGTTATTTTTATATTCCTGCAGTGAACCCTGCCTTGACCTCGCAAATCGCATTTGCGATTGCGAACCCACACTCGATAGAAGGAATACATGCAAGAGGATATTTGTTACTAACAACCCTGTATCCATATCTGATAACGAACAGAATAGGTGTGAGGAGCTGCTCAAGACCTGTAATTGCTCTGCCCTTGATGCGGGTAATCTTGCTGCCTGTGGATTGGCAAAATACCCATCTACTATAGAGCAGTAAGAAGAATGTTAGATACTCATACGAGGTATTTTTGAACTTTCAGAATTTTCTTTTTAATTTTCTAACTGGATAATGTCTTGAGGCAATCGAGTGTCTTGTTAACATTTGTTCATTGTACCTGGCGAATATATCCCTGATCACTATTTATGTAATTTGATTTAACTTGAATTTTAAATTTTTTAGGATATTATCCGATGGGAGGTTTTATATGTTAATTGATTTACACATACATTCAAGTTTTCAAAAAGATTCCCCCCTTTCGCCAAGAGAGATTATAGCACGAGCCAAAAATACCATTCTTGATGGTGTTGTCTTTACAGATAATGGAATTTATACCGATGTGGCTGATTTGAAGAGTTATGGAGAGGAACTGGGAATAGTAGTTTTATTCGGTGCTGAGGTACATACTGATAAGGGGCATATGCTGGTCTATCTGCCTGATATCTCCATGTTGGAGGATATTGTAAGGTCCTCAGATGAGCCAGTGTCAGTTGTAGAGTTAATAAAGCGGGTGAATGGTCTGGGTGGTGCAGTGGTGGCAGCCCATCCTTATAAAAAGGATATAGATAGACCCCTTGGAGATGGTCTATTTTTGGTGGAGGGGCTTACAGCCATAGAGGTGGAGTCGGGGTTTGCAAATAGTACAGCCAATGCCCTTGCTTATGAGGCGGCATCGAGATTGGGCATCCCTATGACAGGTGGAAGTGCTACAAAGGAAAATCTGGATAATCTGGGTCTTTATGCCACCCTGTTTGCGGGCAGGATATCAAACGAGAAGGAACTGGTTGACAAATTAAAGAATGCCAGATACTATCCCGTCAATATTTTATAGCCTCATCGGGTAAAATGAGGAGGAATTATGAAAAGATGGACAATTATTTTTATTTTGTTGTCTGTAATATTCTTTGCCTGCCCCAAGAAGCAGGATACGGCTACTCAGAATATGACCTCTGCGGCTATTGAACAGACGGGTAGGTCTGAGGTGGAGGGCCTGCCATCACGGACATACGATATCAATGGTGATAATAAGCCTGACATCTGGGAGTATTTTAAGAAAGTGGAGAAGGATGGTAAGCAGGCAGAAATTATAGTGCGAAAGGAGTTTGACCTGAATCACGATGGGAAGATAGATATGGTAAAGGTCTTCAATGACAGGGGTGAGGTGGTAAAGGAGATGATAGATTTTGATTTCGATGGCAGGTTTGATATTACAAATATTTATGAGAAGTCGCAACTTGTAAGGCAGGAGATGGATCTGAACTGGGATGGCAAACCAGATATTATAAAATACTTCGAAAAAGGGAAGATCACGAGGAAGGAAATCTCTACCAAAATAGATGGGAAGATGGACTACTTTGAATATTATGATGATAAGGGTGCAATAGACAGAATAGGTATTGATAAGAATGGAGACGGGGAAGTAGATCAGTGGATTAAGAAACAATAACCTCATTATTAAAAAAATAAGCAATGTTCGAGACTATTGTAAATCTCTCAGGTGGTCTTGCAATCTTCCTTCTTGGTCTTAACTTTTTAAAAGAGGCGATTCAGCACTTTGCAGGGGAGAGGCTGAGGCTTGTAATTCAGCAGTTTACCTCCAATAGATTGCTCGGTCTTTTCTGGGGGGCTATATTCACAGTAGTCTTACAGAGTTCTACTGCAATGACGGTTATGCTGGTGGGACTTACGCAGTCCGGGCTGATCTCGCTCGTTCAGGCTATGCCGATTCTGTTGGGTGCCGATATAGGAACGACAATTACTGTTCAGTTGATAAGCTTCAGACTGGACAGATTTGCCCTCCTGCTGGTGGCGATAGGGTTTGGCCTATTCTTCTTTGGGAAGAGGTATAGAAACAAGTTTTTGGGGCAGTTTATACTGGGTTTTGGTCTCATATTCTATGGGATAAGGGTGCTTATACTGAGTTCGGAGCCATTGAATAGTTCTCAATTGTTTGCCTTGATTCTCAGATACTTTGGAGAGAATCAGTTTGTCTGTCTCCTCTTTTCCACAGTAATCACAGCCCTTATTCATTCCAGTGCAGCCACACTCGGTATTGTCATCTCCCTTGCCATAAGCGGGAATATGACACTTGAAGTGGCGATTCCTTTCATATACGGTGCTAACATAGGTACCTGTTTTACGGCGCTGCTGGCGGGCATAGGTTCCAATGCCGATGGGAAGAGGACGGCGGCGGCACATATTATTTTCAAGATCATAGGAGTTGTACTCTTCTATCCCCTCTCTGGGTACTTTGCAGAGGTGGTGAGAATGACGGATACTAATATCGCCCGACAGATTGCAAATGCCCATACAATGTTCAATATCTCTATAGCCCTCTTACTCCTCCCGTTTTCTAAGGTCTCAGCGGAGTTTTTGAAGAGGTTCTTTGTGGATTCTGAGAGGGAGGCGGAGGAGTTTGCTCCCAAATATCTGGATAGAACTGCCCTTGGTACTCCCGCCCTCGCCCTGGGTTATGCCTCAAGAGAATTGATGCGGATGAGTGCAATTGTGGAGTCAATGTTAAAGGATACTATTAGGGTCTTTGTTGAGCACGATATGGACCTGCTCGAGGATATTCAGAAGAGGGACGACAAGGTCGATATACTTGAAAGGGAGATAAAGTTATATGTGGTGAATATCGACAGGTCCTTCTTTACAAAGGAGCAGACCAAACAGGAGTTTGATATAATCTCGTTTGCGAGCGACCTTGAGAATGTGGGAGATCTTATAAACAGGACAATCCTTGAGATGGCACGGAAGATGATTAAGATGGGGTATAGATTCTCCGAGGATGGGGTGAGGGAGATAACCGAATTTCATAAGGATGTGATGGAGGGGTATAGATTGGCTATTACTGCCTTTGATACGGATTCAGAAGAACTGGCGAGACAGGCAATAAGGCATAAGGAGAAACTCGTGGAGAAGGAGAGGGAACTAAAAGAGGCACACATTCAGAGATTGCACCTCGGGTTGAAGGAGAGTATAAATACGAGTTCAATCCATCTGGAACTCCTCTCCCATCTGAGGAGGGCAAACTCAATCACTACCCGAATCGCATATGCCATACTGGAGCGAAAGAAACTGAAGAATGTGGAATAAGATATACAATATCTTCATTGATATGCCCAACAGGTTACTATTCCTCTCGATTTTTGTCGTTGTAACGATTCTCGCTTTGATAACTTATAATCACACAAACATATTCTCCTATGTGCTTTTTATACTTTTGATACCAGCTGGTCTTCTGGTCTCTATGACAATTGGCCCAATTATGTTCCTAATAGATAAGAACTGGCACTACGAGGTGATATTTGTCTTTTCCCTCATTCTGACGATGCTCTTTCTCTACGCCCTCGGGCTCAAACTGGATAGAAGAGAGAAGGGGAATGACTCGTGAATGGGTAAATAGGAACTCTAATAAATGGGTAAGTAAGAAGTGGGAAATGGGTAAGTGAAAATTCCTTTCTCATAGATGAGTGTTCTGAAAGAACTCACTGACCACCGACCACGGACCACTGACACGGAGTAGTTCTCCTCTCGTAGAGATGTGTCTGCCAAAGACAGACGGGGTGTTTTGCCTAAAATGGTTTTTTTCAAATCCTGTAATTCTCGTCTGTTTCTCAGTTCAGCGGATTGTTCAGGATATATTCCCTGATTTTATTTAATTGAATTTTCATACCTGATAATGTGTTCGTAATAATGCCGTTGCCATACAATATAAATACAGGTATTTTTACGAAACCAATTGGTGTACCCGATTTTGAAACCCCGTACGATGGAACCGATGGTTCGGGATGGTACCACATACATGGTTATTATCTTTTTGTTTGAAAAAATCGTCAATGTTTAATAAGAAGAGGGGAGTTTATTGAGCAGGTAATCTTTCCCGATATTTATAGTGTGATCAATCTATCGGGAATACTCTTGTATTAATGATATCTTTTTGCAGGAGATTACAATGGAAAAATTTCTCTTACTCATTATATTACTCAGTAGCACATACAGTTTTGCCGGCGTTCAACATTCGCCCCCGACCTCAATTCCGCCTGACAGGGATTTTGTAGTGAGCTATACAATCGATGAGTATAAGGACATCGAATTCTCGAAGGTCTATTATCGAAAGAGAGGTGGAATAGCTTACAGGTCTGTTATTGCAAATAAGACAGGCAAGATATTTGAGGCGATAATCCCCGCCGAATATGTTACATTCCCCGCAATCGAGTATTATATTACGGTAACTTATACAAATGGTGTAACTCAGGAGATATTTGCCTCTGAGGCAAACCCGCAGGCGATACCTGTGATTGAGGGGGCGGTTGGAAAGAGCGAAAGACAGACCGCACCGAAGACCCAGTGGGAATCCCTTGAGGTCTTCTCAAAAGAGGATCTCGTCGTGTCCGCTTCCAGAAGGGAGCAGAGGCTTTCTGAGTCCCCATCTACTATATCCGTACTGACACAGGATGATATTGAAAATTATGGCTCTGAATCCCTTGCAGATATCATAAGGGTGGTTCCCGGACTCAATATGATGAGAATCACTACTGCCGATGCCGAGATCTCTATCAGGGGGTTCAACAGGGAAGGTTCGAATAAGATTCTTACAATGGTCGATGGGAGGTCTGTCTATGTGGACTTATTCGGGATGACATTCTGGGAGTTTCTTCCCATCAGTGTCCACGATATAAAGAGGGTCGAGGTAATAAGGGGTCCGGGCTCAACGATGTATGGTGCAAATGCCTTCTCAGGTGTTGTGAGCATTTTTACCAAAGGCGGAGAGGATATAAAGGGGAGCAGGTTTTATATATCTGGAGGTGAGACGGGACTATCCAGTACCTTTCAGGCGGGGGATTCAAACGAGAACTACTCTTACAGGGTTTCGACTACCTTCAGGAATCTCTATAGTTATGAGGACAGGTTCAATACAGATGCTCAGAATATCACAGGGGATGGGGTGGTAGATTATAAGCTCAATAAAGGCAAATTGAGATTTGGGGCTGGATTTATAAAATCTTATGCAGAGGAGATATTCTCTTTGATTGGACCCGTGGGCGTAGATGCATATCAGACCTATGCCTACTCCTCATATTCTATTAATGATTTAGAGATATCTCTCTGGTATCTCTTCTTAAATGCCACACTGGATGTGAACTTCCCATTCCCCGATACCCTTGTGCTTAATAACATTAGTGGTATCCCCAATGGAACTGAGGTGGATATGAGCGGGCTCAGGTTTGATATGCCCGCCGTAAATGGGATCTCTCACACGGCAAATATCGATGTACAGAATAATTTCAGGTTGTTTGAAGATAATAATCTCCTTGTTGGTGGTAACTATCGTTTGATTACTTTCAATTCGGAGCAGTTAAAGATAGGTTATCAAAAGTTCTATCAGCATCTCGTAGGTCTGTTTGTGCAGGACGAATTCAAGCCGATAAAACAGATAATCTTGAACGCAGGTATAAGATTTGACCTGCAGGACATAGAGGACAACAACAAGGATTTGAAGGATGAGAAGAAGAGATACAATATCTCACCCAGGGCATCCTTTACATTCCTCCCTTATGAAGAACACTATCTGAGATTGTCAGTTGGAACGGCATTCAGGAATCCCGCCTTCTTTGAGTCTGACATAAGGACAGTGATTGTGCCTGAGGGGGATAAATCCCTGAAGGCTACTCTGCCAGGTGGGGGAGGTTCTATTCCACAGCCCGTTGCAAAGACGGGTATTGACTATTATGGCAACAGGGATCTGAACCCCGAGCAGATTGTGACTGTGGACTTAGGTTATGGTGGAAGGGCGTTTAAGAAATTCAGATTCAGTTGTGATGTATTCTATGAACAGTTGAAGGATTTGATACTCTTTACGGGCTCTGTCCAGAATTTCACAAGGGCTCTTGATGTGAGGAATAATGACCCCGATGTGGTGAATCACATATTTAACTTCTATAATCTCGTTGATGCGAGAAGTTATGGATTTGAACTGAATCTGGATTATCAGATAACCTCTTATTTGCGGCTCTTTGCAAACTACTCTTTTCAGAGGATAGACCTTATGAATAAGGATAAGATAAAAGAGTCGCTCAATATAAGCAGGGATGAAGACCTCCCTACGGTCCCGGAGGAGAATCCCGAGCACAAGTTAAACGCAGGTATGAATCTCTCAGTGAAGAAGTTCAAATACAATGTATATGGTCATTTTGTCTCTAAAACTCACAGGGAAAACTTTATTACCAATATGGCATCAGAGCCCGTGACCCTGAATATGAGCGGGATGACTATTACAAAGTCGTTGAGAGAGATGGCAAAGGACCCAACCTATGGCACAAATGATGTGCCGGCCTACTTCATCCTGAATATGAATATGAGTTACTTATTTTTTAATAAAATAAAGTTCGGGGTAGGCGTAGAGAATCTACTTGGCACCTCCGATGATATGAAAGACGATGGTTTTGTATTCTCTGATAAATATGTAGTATCGAAGCTTCAGAGCGGCCGGCATATAGAATACCCGAGACTCAAACTATTCGGGAATACAGTAGGCGGCACCTCAATCCCGAGGAGATTCTATGGTTTTGTGGCTGTAAATTTTTAAGATTGACTAAGGATTTGCATAAGTTTGATTTTGTGGTAGTATAAACATAGTTCTTTTAAATCCCGTTTGGGAAGGAGAGAGTATATGTACTTAAGGAGTTTGTCTGGAATAATAGTGGTGCTTTTGTTAATTTTTATGGTGTCCTGTTCAAAGTGTTCTAAGGCAGAAAGCCCTGAGGTGAGCAAATCTTCTTATGTTACCGATGCAGAGTCGCTGGTGCAGACTCCATCTGATGAGGGTTTACAGAGGGTATCGGGTGGCGAGGGGTCGCAGGGGGCAGATGGGGTGAGGCAGACGAGTGTCAAATTTGTTCAGACACCTGATGGGAAGGTAGTACCTGAGCCGGTTCTGAGATTGAAGGTGCCAGATATGCTAAATCCCCGAATATTGAAGAATGCCATAAAGCAGCAAAACGAAGATATGGAAAAGAAGGCTGATATAAAGGAATAGATGACAAACGAGAGAAGATATACAACTAAATCACAATTTACATTTGCCTATGTCCTGAGTCTACTCGTAAAGAGAGGGATTATAACACCCGACCAACAGAAGGAACTACTTGCAGGTGAGAGCAGGTTCAAGGCTATAATCATCAAGGGGAAGGGATTTGTCCAGAATGGTGTAAGATATGTAAAATATGAGCCCTCCCCACCCGAGATTGCAGAGGCGGCACAGATTGTGTACAATGGGAAGAAATTGGCAGAGGATGATATAGTTAAGATTGTGGCAGAGGAGTTGAATTTAGAGTATCTGAAGATAGACCCCCTAAAATTGAACGCAGACATAGTTACGGGTGTCTTCTCCCGACCCTTTGCAAGGTCCCACATAGTAATCCCCATAGATATCAAGGATGGGACAATCAGTATTGCCATAAACAACCCATTCGATATGGAGTTGATAGAGAATGTAAAGAGGATAACAGGGTACAACACCAGGATAATCCTCGCCTCCAAGACAGATATACTGAATGTGATAACCGAATTCTTTGGTTTCAAGAAGTCCGTTACTGAGGCTGAGAAGCAGATGACGGAGGGGGTTGATATAAGCAATCTGGAGCAGTATGTAAGGCTGAAGTCCCTGAATGAGATTGAGTATACAGACAGGCATATCATAAATGCCGTGGAGTATATATTCCATTATGCCTTCAGTCAGAGGGCGTCGGACATACATATAGAGCCAAAGAGGGACTACTCTCAGGTCAGATTCAGGATTGATGGGGTGCTGCACAATATCTATAAACTCCCCAAGGTGGTACACAATGCCATTGTCTCCCGTATCAAGACAATGGCAAGGATGGATATAGCAGAGAAGAGGAGACCACAGGATGGCAGAATAAAGACGAGTTTGAACGATAATGAGGTTGAGTTGAGGATCAGTACCCTTCCGGTGGCATTCGGGGAGAAGGTGGTCATAAGGATTTTTGACCCCGAGGTTATGACCCGGGAGTTGTTTGAGTTAGGGTTTACCGATGAGGACCTTGAAAACTATTCTAAGCTCATAAACTCACCCAATGGTATGATCCTCGTGACCGGTCCTACAGGTAGTGGAAAGACTACCACCCTGTATTCCACCCTGAGAGAGATAGCATCCCCCCATTTGAATATTATGACTATAGAAGACCCCATAGAGATGGTTTATGACTCCCTCAATCAGACCCAGATTCAGCCAAAGATCGACCTCACCTTTGCAAATGCCCTCAGGAATATCTTGAGGCAGGACCCTGATGTAATTATGGTAGGGGAGATACGGGACCCCGAGACCGCTGAGATGGCGGTTCACGCCGCTCTGACGGGACACCTTGTATTCTCTACACTCCACACAAATGATACTGCCTCCACCATCGGCAGGATGCTGGAGTTAGGGGTGAAGCCATATCTTCTGTCATCTGTACTTCTGGGTGTTCTGGCACAGAGGCTGGTGAGGGTGATATGCCCACACTGCAAGAAGGAGACACTTCTGACAATGGATCAGATTCAGACGCTGGGGATAGATGTACCTGAGGGACAGACGCCGCGCCTCGTTGGTTCTTATGGCGAGGGGTGTGTGAAGTGCAGATATACAGGTTATTTGGGGCGTACGGGGATATTCGAACTTATGATCGTAAACGACAAGATTCGTAAGCTGATCAATGCTCAGGCTGATTCTAAGGAGATTCTGAAGGCGGCGAGGCTGGATGGGATGAGCACTCTGAGAGAGAATGGCATAAAGAAGATTGCCAAGGGTATAACTACAGTGGAAGAGGTCCTGCAGGCAACTATGTAAGCGGAGCTGGTTATATGAATTTGAAAGAGGAGATATTGTCTTATTACATTTCGAAATATCCCTTCGTCTATGTAATAACATACGAGGAGGAGAGGGTCGTCTCTGTCCTCTCTGAGATTGCGGGCGAGCAGGGTATGTCTCTGGAGGTATGGACTGCATCGTCTATTAATAACAGGTTTCTTGACGAAGAGCCTGTGACCTCTGCAATAGAGGTGCTCGAACAACTTGCGATTGGAGATGCCAGGAAGATTCTACTTTTGAAGGACTTCCATATATTTATAGGGCATCCAGTTATTATGCGTATGATGAGGGATACATCCCACTCGATAGTGAATAAGGGCTCCCTTGTGGTCATATCATCTCCCGTATTCGAGATGCCGGTAGAGTTGACGAAGGATGTGGCGGTTATTGACCTTCCATTACCCACTTACGATGAATTGAGAGAGGTCTTCAATCGGGTTCAGTTAGAAAGGGGATGTGTCTTCCCGGAGGAGTTTGTGGAGACGATTATCAGAGCGGCTCGCGGTTTGACGCTTGTAGAGGCATATAGGGTATTCAACAGGGCACTCATAAAGGGTGGGGACTACAAACTGGATGATGTAAATCTCGTTGTTGAGGAGAAGAGAAAGATAATCCGTAAATATGAGATGCTGGACTATATTGAGCCAGAAGAGGACATATCCTCCGTAGGTGGATTGTTCGAGTTGAAGAGGTGGTTGATAGAGAGAGAGAAGGCATTTTCAGATGAGGCGCGTAGATTTGGATTGCCGCCGCCAAAGGGTTTGATGCTTCTGGGGGTTCAGGGTTGTGGAAAATCCCTTATGGCAAGGGCGATAGCTAATATGTGGAAGTTGCCGCTCATAAGACTCGATATGGCATCCCTCTATGCTACAAATACAACACCCGAAGAAGCACTGCGTACAGCCATAAAGGTCTCGAGCTCCCTTGCCCCTGTTGTACTCTGGATTGATGAGATAGAGAAGGGGTTCTCAGGGGCGAAAGATGAGAGGGATTCGAGTACATCACGGTCATTTGGTATGTTTATCACCTGGATGCAGGAGAAGAAGGATGCAGTATTTGTGGTAGCCACCGCAAACAATGTGTCGAATCTGCCACCAGAGCTCTTAAGGAAGGGGAGATTCGACGAGATATTCTTCATCGACCTGCCTGATATTCACGAGCGTGCCGAGATATTCAATGTACACCTCAGAAAGAGGGGGAGAGACCCCGCCAATTACAACATTGTGAACTTTGTGAAACTCACAGAACACTTCAGTGGTGCAGAGATAGAGCAGGTGATAATATCCGCCCTCTTCAAGGCATTCTCAGAGAATCGGGAACTCACAGACAGGGATATTGAGATTGCAATAAAGGAGACAGTCCCGCTATACGAGACATACGAAGAGGAGATTAAGAGTCTGAGAGACTGGGCATCTACACGCACGCGATTTGCCACAGTAAGCTCAAATTTAATAGATATGTTCAAGAAGCAATAGATAAACTAAATAAACTTTTATAGGCTTTCGCCCACCCCCGCAATATGAAAACTTCTTTCTAAAAAATTTTCCATAATAAACTAAAATTTTCTTCTCATAAAGGGATGCTCCGAAGAGTTGGGGTGTTTCGCCAGAAATGATTTCTTCAAATTCAATAATTCTCATCTGTTCCTCGGTTCAACAGGTTGTTCAGAATATATCCCGTGATTTAATTTCATTCCTGATAATATGCTCGTAATAACTTTTTGGTTGCGTCCCCTAAAGTGTGAATGACATACTAATTATGTCTATTTTGCAATTGCCATTTAGATAGACTCAATTGGTGTCAGGTACAAGAACTTGAAACCTTTAATGGGTGCTGTAGGGATATAAAAAATATTCAGGTGGGTGGTTTATACCTGGCACTAAGGGGAAAATGTTTAGTGATACCAATGGGTTAGCCTGAGAATATATTCTTTGTGGTAGTTTTGTATAACAGGGGGTCTGACTTTTAATAATCTTGTCTTATACACAAATTTTGTGATAATTGAAATTTTATTTTACAGACCGATCGTGTTTGTAGGGGAAATAGGCCGGTCGCCCGACATTGTCAATGGAAATAACCGTCTCGAATGTATAGAAACCCAGAGCAAAATAGAGACACCCAATTTAATTTATTGAAAAAAGGATTGATTTGATATATTCAAGTCTCCCATTCAAAGGAGTGGTTGTATGTCAGAAGAGAACAACAAGATCAGTCAGAACCCATTGAGGGAGATAGTCCAGCCGTTTATCGATCTGATACACGCCCCGCGGGCCCTATGGGGAGTAAATCTCGCTTACACTCTCGAAGGACTTTCATATTTCGGGATACTCACTTATCTTGCTATGTACTTCTCTGATTATGTCTTTAAGGGAGTGGAGCATGCGGATGTGTGGTCTCACAATATGGTTATGGTTCTGACGGCAGGTATAGCGATATCTATGGTAGTACTGGGGTTTGTACCGGATAAGATAGGTGTAAGGAGGGCACTTATTCTCTCCTTCTGTCTGCTGCTTTTAGGGAGGTTTTTCATCTCGGGTGCCCATAGCCTATTTGGATTGGCACCGTCTGGTCTCTGGTCCCCTCTACACCTCACAGTTATGGGTGGAATAGTCCTTGTTCTGATCGGGTACGGAATGTATCAGCCCGCGGCTTATTCTGCTGTGAGGCAGTTCACGACCCCAAAGACTGCGTCTATGGGCTATGCGATGCTTTATGCCCTTATGAATGCGGGTTCTTCTCTCGTAATGCTCTCATTCCTTTTGAGAGACGAAAAGTTCCTTGGATTGGGGATAGAGGGTACATTCTGGGTTTATACGGGGATCACGGCAGTGTCGTTGATATCCACCATTCTAATCCTATCTCCAAAGACAGTGGAGGAGACTATAGCAAAGGCAAAGGCTGAGACTGAGAGGATAAAGGCGGAGGAGAAGGTAGAGAGTGTTCAGGAGGAGAGTAAGGGGGAGAAGGAAAAGACCGATAATAAGCCATCCGAAGAAAAATTATACATCCCTCTTACAGTATGGATTATAATCGTGGCCTTGATATTGACGGCACTTATTAGATTGCCATCACCCTACAATTATGCAGTCTCAGTAATTATCCTTTCAATCCCTGTAATTTTATTCATCCTTCCTGAGAGTAAGAAGAGACCCGCCCTCAAATGGATTATGGAGCACCCACTTGCAAATACCAAATTCTTTGTTTTCATCTTCTCCCTCATCCCAGTTCAAACCCTCTTTACATACAACTGGTTGATCCTCCCTCAGTATATCTCGAGGGCCTACGCGGGCTGGGTGGGTGAATACTTCGAGATAGCCTCTAACCTGAATCCAATTTTGATATTCATTCTCGTCCCAATTATTACGGCCGCAACCGTCAAAGCAAAGGTGTACAGTATGATGATATGGGGGACACTTGTTATGAGCCTTTCTGCTTTTATTCTGGCGATTGACCACAATGTTGTAACCCTTGGGCTATACATCCTGTTTATGACTATTGGGGAGGCTATGTGGTCACCGAGGTTCTTGCAGTATGCCACAGAGATAGCCCCGGAGGGGAAGGCTGGACTCTATCAGGGTGTGGCACAACTCCCGTGGTTTTTGACAAAGTTTCTGGTACCTCTACTGTATTCAGGCTGGATGCTTGAAAAATACTGCCCCCAGAACGCCTGTAATAACCCTGAGAGGATGTGGTTTATATTTGGACTCATTGCTATTGTATCCCCGATTATCCTAATCCTTGGAAAAGGGTGGCTCAGCAAGGATGTGAGTCGACAGTAATGGTTTTTAAGTGCTCAATAGATTTAAGGGTCATCTTGTAAAATTCCTTAGAATCATAATTTACACCTGAAAAATGCTTATGTTTTTGATAACAGGCAGTTAATTGTGCAAAATTTTGCATAGTACCTCTGCAAACTCTGTCTATCTGTGAAATTTTGAAAGCCTTTGAAAATCTAACAAATTGAAATCATTGAAAATTATTAAAGGGGAATTGGGTTCAAAATGGTATATGTTTTGAATACAAATTATATACATATGTGCTGGAGTCGAAGTATGAATAAAAAAGGTTTTACACTCCTCGAGATGATGATTGTGGTAGGTATGTTTGCTATCCTCGCTGCGATGGCTGTTGCGGCTATCAGTCCAACTGTCAGTTCCATTGACGCTGCCTCTTATGCCCAGGAGATAGCGAGGGTATTTAAGGTCTGCAGGACGAGGGCGATAGCTAACACACTTGACCATCTGGTGGTCATAAACCTGGATGATGCCAATTCATACGCTACACAAGATGGAGGTATTCCACCCAACGGTATATCTCTTTATAGCGGGGATGGATTCTCTATGAATCCTACACGGGCGAATATGAATGTGTTGTGGGGTAATGAGTCTGCTGGTAGTGCGGTTGGTGCACAGAAAGGGCCCTTTACCAATCTCGGGCCCAGGCTCTCTTTTATTCAGGGCTTGAGCGGCAGATTTCAGACCTCAGCGGCAGGGTCGATATATGTGGATATTTATTCTGTTGAGTCCTGCCCGAATAATGTCTGCCCGGCGGTCCCATCTCCAAACAATAGTGTAGTGGCGTTTAGATGTAGACCCGATGGGACATTTTCTCAATATACAGGGAATATCAATGAGAACAGGGGTAGATTCAGGATTTATGTAGGTAGCAATACGGCTATGACAAATAATTATGAGGTTGTAGGGCAGGGTACCCTTAACAATGTAAAGGACCAATATGCAATTGATATTATAACTTTTACAGGCAAGGTGAGATTATGCAGAGGATGGACATCAAACTGTCAATAAATATGGGAGAGAGGGGATTCTCTCTCATTGAGCTCCTTGTAGCAGGGGCGATCCTCACTGTAGTCCTGACAATAGGGATATTCCCTATGTTTACTACTGCTACCTTCTTGAACGCCGTTTCCTATCAGAAGACAGTTGCTACCAATCTTGCCCTTGAGAGTCTGGAGAGCTTTTATCAAATTTATCAGGGAGTCAACTGGAATAACATACCTGTTCAGGATGGAAATGTGGGTGGTAGTGTGAATAATCCCTGTCCTGACAATCCTACACCCTGTCCCCCTGCTGACCCGATGGATGGTGGTACAAACCCATTTCACCAGCATACTGTGGTCAGAAATGGGGTCACATATGTAAGGGTATGGAGGGTTGACAGAAATGTCCCCGTTCAGGATGTGAATAGGGTTACTGTCTGTGTCTACTGGAGGCCCTGGGTCAATCAGAGGAGTGCAACTGAAGTAGGAGAGGGCGCCGCCAGTGTGGGGGCCTGTCAGAAGGTGGCGGTCAGCAAGTTTGTCTATTGCAACTTAGGAGATGGTATAAGAGGGAGGTGTCAGTGATGTTAAGGGTGCATAGAGATGAGAGGGGTTTTACCCTTATCGAGGTGTTGGTATCGACAGGGATACTTGCGATATTTATGGCATCGGTGGCTGGTGCGTACCTTGCTCAGGAGAAGGCTATGAAGGTAGAGGAAGAGGTTACGGATATGCAGCAGAATGGAAGGATTGTGATGGATTATATTGAAGCCAGCCTCAAGAATGCAGGGTTTGGAATTGTAGGTGGGACGAGGGCAACCCGAACATCCCCCCTTGAATATGGTATAAGAGTCCCTGATACACTTCTTGGATTACCTAATAGCAACCAGTACTACAATACAAAAGGGGTCTTTGCTATAAACGATGTTCCTGTGAGCAACCAGATTACAAATCCCACCTTTATCCCGGCAAGTGAGCAGCCTGCAAATCCAACTGTGAGTGATGTCCTTGTGACGATAGCTGGTGGACTACCAATTGCAAGACTTGCCAATGACGCCGGAAAGGAGACAGGGGGTAGTTTTATCTTCCAGTACTGTTCCAGTGAAGGAAATATCTTTCAGAGAGGGGACCTGATTATTGTAACAAATAATCGAAACTCAGCCCTCTACAGAATCACACAGAATCCTGTCCTGTCCGGTACCTCCTCTGCATTTTGCAGGGGGACATATTATACACTGACCTGTCAGAGTAGCGATAGGATAAACAACACCTCTACGAAACTCAGACACAGGGATGATAGCTCATCCTATTTTCTATTCAAGCAAGGACAGGCTTTGATTATGAAGGCTTATGTCACAACATTCAGGATGATTGACCCGGCGGTGGATACAACATACTGGGATCCTCAGGACCCGAGACCGGTCCTGATGGTGGATACTCACAACCCCTCGGCCTCCAATCCAATGGTCTTTGACCCGGCAGTTCCCCTTGCGGAGAATATAGGTACTTTGCAACTCAGTTTTGGTTTCTGGGTACCTACTGGAGGGAATCAGATTCCTGATATGTATGTATACCCAAATCCAAGTCACGGGAATAGACTACTCGTGGACGACTATAATTTTACTACTATAGACAGCGCCGGAAATGTGAGGGTTATTAAGTACAGTATTCTGGTAAAGAATGAAAAGTCCGATTATCAGAAGGAAGGGCCATCAGGAGGTACTGCCATCTCTGGACTCTCTGAGTCGGTCGTCATTTCAAGTGGTGCAAAGATTGGTAGTTATACTCTGAGCGATAAGAAGCCAGGGTACAGGTGGAGATTATTTGAGGGTATGAAAACCCTCAGAAATATTTACGGGCTTAAAGATGACTATAACGATAAGTAAAGGAGTAACCTTATGGACAGGTTAAGATTAAATAGTAAAGGCCTTGCGATGTTTGTAGTGTTACTGATGATCTTCTCTCTTACAGCTCTTGCATATATGGCACTTTACAGTTCGACTATTGAGAAGGATATTGAAAGGGGTTACAGGGTGAAGAGGCTTGCGTCGATGGCATCAGAGGCAGGTGTCCACGCAGTTATCAAGCAACTTATAACTCAATCTTTACCGATTACAACCCCAATTCCATTGAATATCAATGTTGGAACCTCTCCGGGGCAGACTCAGAATCACCCTGTAATAGGGCTGTGTCAGGTAGTAATGATGAACTGCCTTGACCCCGCTGTCCCGCCTGCAAATGCCACTGTAAATGAGATGTGCTGTTTCAGAACCGGACCAGCAACAGACCTGAATACAGGAAAGCCATTTTATTATAGTAACCCTCTTGATGCTACTCAACAGGCTATGGCAAGGATTGGGCAGGACAGGGATATCCCAATTCCTGGCAGCGATAACAGGTGGGTACACAAGGTATATTTCTTCTATGTTACAGGGGCCGGACCCAGCAGGTCAATCGCAGAGTCGTTAGTATATTATAAATTTGGGCCAGTGCAGACTGGTACAAGTAACTATATGTAGGAGGTGCCCGATGAACAAGAGGTTGTTAATAATTTTTCTAATAGGAGTCGGGCAATTACTTATATTTTCCAACCTGTATGCGGGTCCTGGTATGGAGGATGTATATACACTTCAGGCACCTGCAAAGCCCAATGTCCTTATATTTTTGCCCGATAGTAAGACTATGATGGATTGGGCATATCCAAGAAATTCTTATGTAGACTGTACAGGTGCCTCGGGATGTCCTGCTGCCTGCGGTGGTACCTGTCCGAGGAGGTATTTTGGACTTGCAACGGGGAATGTTAATTTCAATGTGGGACAGTGTAATACCACCTTCTTCACTCAAACATTCAAACTATTCCCGGCGACCGCTGCATCTCAACTTATAATTTCAAATACTGGTAATGGCTGTACTGTTAATGTTAATGCGAGCTTCTACCCCGGATATGTCACCAGGACCTTTATGTATAGAAATTACACTGCCGACGAGTTCAACTATTACTTCACTACCTATTATGCCGCCCTGCTTGCAATTCTCGCCCGAAATAGTGCAAATGCCCAGATTGGATATCTGAGGTCCGATATGTTTGGAAATGACTATAGATACGGGCTTGCCTCCTTCAACCATAGATTGCCAATCACCAATGATGGGAATGGTGGGAGTATCAGGCAGTTTATAACGAGTAATAATGCAGACCCTAATTTTACTGTAAATGCAATTGAGCAAATATTTACCCCGAGTGCGGGTCTTAATAGACTCCCCAAAGGCTGGTTCCCTATAGCAGAGGCTTTTGTTGAGATAAGAAACTATTTTATGGGTATTGCCCCATATTTTAGCCCTGATGTGGCTACATACCCTACCCCCTGGGGGAATGGAAATATCAGCAATCTCCAGTATGACCTGACAAATCAGTCTTATCTCGGGAATAAATCATTCATACTTGCATTTGTAACCCAGCACCCTTCGCAGGATCAGGCGTCGATATTAAATACTATTGGAGATCAGGATGGAGATGGTGCGGATGGACCTGTTATATTCCCCAATAATGGTACTCACTATCTGGACGATGTGGCAATGTATCTGGCAAGATACGATCTTATCCCCGATGCGGATGCAGTATATTCTGCCAACCCAAATCCATATCCACAGACATACTGGGGTGCAAGATGTCCATACCTTCCAACCAACCATCAGACAAACTGTCGAAGACAGAATGTAGCAACAGATGTTATAATTATCGGGGATAAGGATGCTCAGGTATACGAGCTGGCAGGTCAATACGGAATGGGCAAGACATACAAGACTCTAAGCCCCATAAATCCCGATGATACATTCGGGTATGACTGTCAGAACTCTACAAATCCCGAGTGTTTGAGAGGAGTCGCAAGGGCGGTTCACCACTACTTCAATAGCCTCTGGAGCAGGAATGTAGATATAAATGAGACATACTGGCTTGCCTCACCTGTACTCGATGTGGATCCATTCGAGCCGTGGGATTGTGATTCAAATAGATATATAGCCACCTTCTTTACACCTACTACTTCGACTATGTACGAAGGTCATGTTGTGGCATACAGGTTTGGAGACCAGAGCACCTGTGGATTGCCTGTTGTGCCGGTTAATGTGGTATTTTCTGAGGGTAGACATATAGACTCCCGTTCTGCCCTCTGGGATGCGGGCTCTGGGCTTGGATCCTGGGTGCAGGGTAATCCCGTTTCATCCAGAAGGATATATACAAATAAGGGTACTACATTATACAGGTTTGATAATGCTGCTATCACTGCAAGTGATCTGGGTCTACTATATAATGGGTCAGATGAGCGGGGGCAGATACTGGAGACTATATTCAGGGGTATTAGGTCTTACTGGGATGGTGGCTCGAGGCTCGTATCCTGGACACTTGGCGATGTGAGGAACGACCCGGTTCTTGCTGGCAGACCCAATATCTTTTATACAGATATCAATATTGCAAACCTGAGTACGGGTATGCAGGTAACGGACCCGGCCTATGCCAATTTCACAGCCGGTAATTTCTGCAGGCCCAAAGTGTTGTATATGGGTGCAAATGATGGGCAGCTTCACGCCATATATGTGGCAGAGACAACGGGATGTACAGTTGACAATGGAACGGGACAGATAGTCTCTCCAGGTCGCTATGTCAATAATGCTGCAAAGTCTGGGAGGGAGTTGTGGTCCTTTGTGCCAAATGCCCTCCTTTCGAGCCTGAGAGAGATCGTCCCGGCCTGGGCACAGGGTAAGAAGTACTTCTCCTGGGATACAGGGGTGCCATTTATAAGTAGCGCAGGAAACTGGGATGGGGGGAAATATATAAATTCAGACATTTTATATCGCAGGTACTTTGTAGATGCCACTCCACAGGTCTCAGATGTCTGGATATATAGTAATGCCAGTGATACAACAAAGGATTGTCCCTGGCCGTATACCTATGCATCTTGTGAGTGGAAGACCTATCTGGTCTCTGGACTTGGGCTTGGAGGCAGGTCAGTATTTGCCCTCGATGTGACTCAGGTAAGTTCAGATGTAGACAATCCAATACCACCTGGTGTAGTTGGGGAGTTCAGATATTCTAACCCGGATGATGCATCTTCGAGTAAATACCTCGGATTTACCACCTCAACACCTGTAATAGGGAAGGTGAGGTTATGCCTTGATCTGGGAGGTTGTCCCAGTGGGGCATCCCAGAGGGAGCGATGGGTTGCTATGTTTGGTGCGGGTTATTCACCATATAGCGACCCGACTGCTGAATCGGGTGGTGAACCTACCTATGATACCAGCAATAACCAGCTTGCGGGTAGGGCATTTATCGTGGTTGACCTCAAGACTATGCAGAAGTTGTGGGAGTTTGGGTTTGATCCATCAGCTACCGACGATAGGAGGTTTATGAGATATGCCCTTGCCTCACAGGTGAAGGCATTTGATAAGAACGGGGATGGATATGTAGAGACTGTTTATGCAGGGGATCTGGGTGGACAGGTATGGAGATTTGATCTCTCGAAATACGGTGCCATATCCGGTGGGCAATATGTCAGAACCTGTACTGGAGCCACTAATGATTATTGCTGGGGAGGGAAGAGACTATTTGCAGCGCCAACAGTTGCAGCAAAGCCAGGAAAGAAGAAGCCCTGTTCTGATAAAAATTGTAAGAACTGTATTGCGTGTGGTGGGTCACTTGCCTGTGGTCAAAAAGTGGGTAAACTGAGGTGCGCCAGTAATTGTAATTGCTGCTCGAGTGCTTATGGCTCTGATAAGGAGTGGCAGTCTTTCTGGGCGCCTCCATCTGTGGCTGTAAACAGTTTCGAACAGGTGTATGTATTCATTGGTGCCGGTGATAAGTCTAATGTGCTTTATAGAGAGAACGAAAAGATTATGAAATTTTATGGGATCAGAGATGTAATTGAGGATGACCCGGGTGCAAGCACCCTAATTGAGGGTGATTTGAATGAAGTAACAAATCCAGCAACAGCGGCGTACGATCCTCAGGGCTGGTATTTCAGGATGAATCCCGGCGAAAAGGTAATTACAGCACCTGTTGCATTTAATTTCAATGTCTTCATCACAACATTCATTCCAAGAGATGATATCTCAGGTAATGACTGGGATAAGGCATTTGTCGAGAGAGGATATGTAGGAGATACCAAATTAAGGGTGGTTGACTTCACTACAGGTGGTGTAAATCAGGTTACAACGGACACAACTAGGGCAAATATTCTCTGGAGCGGCCTGCAGGTTGGCAGAGGACTCCCATCCAAACCCCAGATAGTAACCAGAAATCCCGGGACAGGGGCGGGGCAGCAGCAGGGTTCTGTAGAGCTTATGATACAGACCTCTACAGGCCAGTATATAAGAGGAACGGGGGCAGATTTCGGTCTGCCATCAGGTACTACTCAGGGTATGGTCGGAAGAATAATCTTCTGGCTTGAGAGATAGAATGTTTTAAGGAGGTTTGCTATGAACTGGAGACCAAATCCAAGACCAAAGGGCATAAGACCCAAGAAGTAAAAGATTGATACGGGGTAGAGTTAGATCTCTACCCTTCGATCTTTTCACCTTTTGTAAGCAGCGAATTTTTAAACACCATAGCCTCTGTTCAGAGATCAAGAAGTGGTATCTGTAAAAGGTGGCTAATTAATCTGTATAATTGAATTGCGTCATAGCAATGAGAGGATCTTAATACCTTTTATGATGATGTATCAGGATTATGACTATCAAACTCAAACCAAAAAATCTTCTAATAAACCTGGCGATATCCTTGATAAGTATTATCCTGACTCTTGTTTTAATTGAATTCGCATTCAGAAAATTCGTGTTCAATTATTACAGAACCCCTAAAGATAATGAGATATTACTTTTTTATGGAATAAAAGAGAGCAGTATCCCTGGAGTCCCCTATGAGTTTATACCAAACTATGGGGATGAGAACAGTAACTGGCACTTTAATAGTTTTGGATTCAGAGGGAAGGAGATCAGAGTTCCGAAGCCACCAAACATATATAGAATAGTCCTTCTCGGGGACTCTCAAGTCTTTGGAGGAGAGGATATAAAGGGTACCATATCAGCCTTCCTTGAGGATTTTTTGAATTCCGATAGTGAGCTGGTCAGAGATGGTACCAGATTCGAGGTAGTTAATGGAGGATTCTTCTCCCTCAACATAAAGGAGTTGTCTATAATCTTGCGATACAAGGTTAAAAAGATTGAGCCCGATCTGATTATATATAACTTCTTTGTAAACGACTTTGACGAATCGACATATACGATAGTCAGGAACAGAGACGGGCTCCCCGTCCTTTTATCTTATATGAGTATATACGGGGAGAATGACCTTCTGGGTGGTAAGATTAATATCCTTTTGAATAGATACTCGCTCTTTTACAGGTACATCGGGCATATGATTGAAGATATGAAGTTTAAGAGAAGGACCAAAGATTGGAGTCTGATGGATAAATACGACAAGACCCATCTGAGATTCCCTATGGTCGTCTATCTGGATGATATGATAAGGGATTCGAGGAGTATAAAAGCGGGTTTTATGACCTCTGTCCTTGCCTCTCTGCAGCATATGTCCAGTTGTAGACTGGACGATTATAATGCAGATGTTCTTGGTGAATATATAAGGTATGCTAAGAGTAGAGGGGTTATAGTAATCAGTCTGTTAGATACCCTCTGTGGAAAGCCCGTGGAAGAACTGGATAGGGGAGATGGGGCGCACTTTAAGGATTGGGCACACAAGGTCTTTGCTCAGAGAATATATAATGAATTGAAAGCCTATTTTAAGAATCCTGAGGGGTATCTACTCGAGAATAGTCAGAGAAAGATAGACCTTACAAGGGTAGAGGAGTATTAGTCGATTATCTCCCTTACTATGCCGCCACTGAATCTGTAAGATCTGAACCCTTTTTTCCTCCATAATGAATCTATGAGGATTGGTATGCCTGAGTTCAAAAATGAGTGATTGCAGAATATGACCGGAATACCCGACTCTCGGGCCAGCAGGAGAAGCCTTAGCAGTTCTTTTGTTTTTATAGATGAGATATCCTGCATATCGAGGGCAAACCTCTCTTCCCTCTCGATTTCAACGCCGAGATGGGCAAAGAGAATCCTCGAGTCGAGAAAGAGGGTATCACAATATTTTCTCAAATTGGTGAAGAGAAATCGTAAATCCTGTCTCATAAAGGCGTCGAAGAATATGGAGTAAAATCCTTTC